>Ga0172362_10001403_pt1 | contig 20631 bp, 18 predicted proteins | sample LakKivs1_kivu2a2_FD_114534 | JGI IMG/M metagenome (GOLD analysis project Ga0172362, IMG submission 114534) | Sediment microbial communities from Lake Kivu, Rwanda - Sediment s1_kivu2a2 | ecosystem: Environmental > Aquatic > Freshwater > Lake > Sediment | place: Rwanda: Western Province, Lake... | reverse complement strand
CGGCAGAGCGCCGGATACAGCGTGTCCTGAATCAGCGTGCTCTTACCCGCTCCGCTAACGCCCGTAACGACGCACAGCACGTTGAGCGGGAATTCGACGGTCACGTTCTGCAGGTTATTGCCACGCGCTCCGGCCAGCCGAATCCAACCGTGGTTCGGCACCCGCCGATTGGTCGTTGGCGTGGCCCCGCGCCGGCCGGCAAGGTAATCGCCCGTCAGGCTGCGCGGGCATTCAAGCATTTCCGCGAGCGTCCCTTGAAACACGACTTCACCGCCGCGCTCGCCGGCCGCGGGTCCAATCTCGATCAGCTGATCCGCCTGGCGTATCAGCGATTCTTTGTGCTCGACCACAACTACCGAGTTTCCTCGATCGCGCAGCGATACGATCGCCTCGCTCAAACGTTCCACATCGCGCGGATGCAAGCCGACAGATGGTTCGTCGAGCACGTACAGCATGTTCACCAGGCTCGATCCGAGGGTCCCCGTCAGTGCCACGCGCTGTGCCTCGCCCCCGCTGAGCGTCCGCAGCGTCCGATCGAGATTCAGATAACCGAGCCCCACGTCGACCAGGTACTTCAACCGAGACTCGGTCTGTTCGAGCATGACGCGGGCAATCTGACGCTGCCAGTCGGGAAGCTCCAGAGCACGAAAGAACGCCAGCGCATCCTCGATCTTCATCGTCGAGATTTCAGCGATGTTCCGCTCCGCAATCCGCGTCGCCAGGGCTTCGGGTCGCAAACGGGTTCCACCGCAATCGGGGCAGGGGCGGTAGCTGCGCCAGCGGCTCAAGAACACTCGCAGGTGCATCTTGTACTTGCGCCGCTCGAGCCAGGCGAAGAACCCGTTCAGTCCGCCAAACTTTCGTTCCGGTACACCTTCAGTCAGGATTGCTCGCTCACTGTCGGTGAGTTCCGAGTACGGCACATCCATCCGCAAGTCGTAGTCGCCGGCGAGAGACTTAAGCTCTTCCAGTTCGTGAGCGTAGGCCGGCGTGTTCCAGGGCGCGACCGCTCCTTCGGCCAGCGACTTCTGCTTGTCCGGAATGACCAGATCCAGATCGATGGCAATCACATTGCCGAAGCCTTCGCAGGTCGGGCACGCTCCCAACGGACTATTGAAGCTGTACAGCCGCGGCTCCTGCGGCGGATAGTCGATCCCGCAAGCTTCGCAACGAAGGTTCGCCGAAAAAACGTACTGCTGCCATTCTGTTCCATCGAGCTCGCGCGGCCGTCCGCCGGCTAGTGCCGGGGCTCCACCTCGGGCGTCAACCAAGACGACGACACTTCCCTTGCCTTTTGCGAAGGCCGTTTCGAGCGAGTCTTGCAAACGGCCTGCCTGCGCCGCCCCAGCGGTTAGGCGATCAACCACCGCCAGCACTCCCGCCGTGGCGGCCGCTTCGTGGATCTCCGACCAAGGCTCCTCCGCCAAATTCACCGAACGACTGCCGAGGATCGCGCGGACGAAACCTTCCTCCTGAAAGGCCGTCCAAAGCTTTTGTGCCGAGCCGTTGGCTTCGGCGGCGAATGCCACCTGGAAGCGCGTCCCCTCGGGAAGCGTAGCGAGCATCTCGGCCGCCGACTGAGGGCTGTGCCGGCAAACCTCTGCACCACACTGGCGACAATACACCCGGCCGATCTTGGCGAACAGCAGCCGGAGATAATCGCTGGTTACCGTGGCCGTGCCCACGGTCGAGCGGCTCGAACGGGCGGTGTTTTTGTGGGTGACCGCCACGGCCGGCGGAATGCCGTCGATTCGTTCGGCGGCCGGTTTCTCCAGCCGTTCGAGAAACTGCCGCGTATAGGCCGAGAAGCTGTCGATGTACCGCCGTTGCCCCTCGGCATACAGCGTGTCAAGCGCCAGGCTTGTTTTGCCGCTTCCGCTCAACCCGCACAGGACCACAAGCTTGCGGTGAGGGATGTCGAGGTCGACGTGCTTCAGGTTGTGGACCGCGACTCCGCGGAGCGAGATCGAACGAGTTGCCACCTTGACCTCAATTTTTGATCGGCGAAACCTTTTATCATAGAAGCGCCGGCCCCCCGCGGCCAGCAGTTCTCGCAGCAGGCGGCCCCCCGGCATGATGCCGAAAGCCAACATCCCCGTTGGGGATTCGCCACATGCCGCCGCGTTGCCGAATTGCCACGCGCAGAAAACGCCGGAGTGCACGTCTTCCAGGGGTCGGTACGACTGCTCGAAACGGACTTTCGTCACCCGGCATCCGGTTTGCCACCTGCAGTCGAACACGTCCTGAACAATCGGACCGCAGACGCCGCCAGACAGGGGGTTTGTTCGCTCGAATTTCCGTCGGGCGGGCAGACCATCGGCTGCCTGTCTGATAAGCTAAAACATGGCCAGTTAGCGACTGAATCCCGGGATGGGCCGGGCCAAATATCAAGTCGCTCGGGCCACTGATCCGACTTCATCCGAGCCACCATGCGCATCGTTTTCCGGGGACCTTGTCACCCATTAGAACGGAGTGCGCGCCCACTTGTTTACCGCTGGCGACACGCACCGGGAACTCATTGAATTAAACATGCCGATCCTGCCCAGCGAACCCGACCTATTTCCGCTCGATCTGCTCGACCAGCCGATCGCTGAATCCCAGTCGGATGTGAAATGGTGGGCGTTCTACACCCTGGCCCGCCGAGAGAAGGAACTCACTCGTCGACTGCTCGGCATGGAAATCCCCTTTTACGCCCCGATGGTTTCCAAACGAACTCGCTCTCCTGGAGGACGAACGAGAGAGAGTTTTCTGCCGCTGTTCACCAGCTATGTCTTCGCGCGGGGGACGAACGAAGAACGACAACGCGCCCTGACCTCGAATTGCATTTCACGCTGTCTCGAGGTTCCCGATGCTCCGCAGCTGATTCACGACCTGCGGCAAATTCACCGACTCATTGCACTCGATGCGCCACTCACGATCGAAGCCCGAATCGAACCGGGGCGACGAGTGTGCGTCCGTAGCGGGCCAATGACGGGTCTGGAAGGACGAGTTGTCCAGCGTCGCGGCAGGGACTGGTTGGTCGTGGCGGTGGAGTTCCTCGGACAGGGCGCAAGCGTGCTTCTGGAAGACTTTCAAGTCGAGCCGCTCTGAACCAAATGCGCATATACACGCTCGCAAAAATTGCCCAATCGCTCCATAAGGGGATGCTAGCTGGCATTTTCGCCACCATTGGGTGGCCAAGGTTTGATTGCCAGACGCGCGGTGGTTATGCTGCGCCCGGTGGCCTTTCACAGGCCTCCGTCACCTCGCATGTGAATTCACTCCTCAAGTCGACACCCCTCTGGTTGATCACATGAGATCAGGTTTATTGCCGCAGCGGCTCACCAAGCGTGCCTTCGCCGCGCTCGTTTTGCACTTTGTCGTATTCACTCTGCTCTATTTTCTGGCCTGGGCACTGCGCACCAATCTGATCTTCACGCAGCGCGATCTGATCACCATGTGGGTCACGCTGCCCGGCGTGGTTCTGATCCAGACCGGCGTGTTCTACTACGCCGGCCATTGCCATCGCTCCTGGTACAGCGTGTCCTTTTCGGACCTGGTGATGCTGTTCCACTCGGCCACCCTCTCGCTCTTGATCATCGCGGCGCTCGATCGCCTGTTCGTCCGCACGATGCATCCCTCGGCCGGCGTGCTGCTCATCGACTGGGCCATGATCATCCTGGTGCTCGGCGGCCTGCGTGCCATCGGACGCCTCTCACGCGAGGAACTCGGACCGCGACTGTGGCGCAGCGGATATCGTAAAGCCCTGATCGTCGGAGCGAATCAGTCGGGCGAAACGCTCGCCCGCTATCTGATCTCTGATCGCCGGTTGAAGTACCAGCCACTCGGCTACCTGGATCAGGACGCATCCCGGATCGGTTCGACCTTCAGCGGGATTCCCATCTGGGGGCTGCCCGGCAGCGCAATCAACATCGCCAGCCGTCTGGGTGTCGAAGATATTCTGGTCATCTCGGGCATCCTCACCGGTTCTGAACTGCGAAAATTGGTCGAGGATGCGCGCGAAGCGCAAATCACGATTAAGGTCATTCCGGCCTATGATGACCTGCTCTCTTCGACCTACTCACCACAAATCCGCGACGTCGACATCAACGACCTTCTCCGCCGCGAGCCGGTGAAACTCAACAGCGACGCGATCAGCACGCTGATCTCCGGCCGCACGGTCATGGTCACGGGGGCAGGCGGCAGCATCGGTTCCGAAATCTGCCGCCAGGTGCTGAAGTTTCGCCCCAAGACGCTCCTCCTGGTCGAGCGCGCCGAGAACAGCCTGTTCCTCGTCGAACAGGAGTTCCGGGCCCTGCGCACCGAAACGCACGTCATCCCGTGCATCGCCGATATCACCGATCGCGACCGGATGGCTCAGCTCTTCAAAACGAATCGCCCCGCGATCGTCTTCCACGCCGCGGCACACAAGCATGTGCCGATGATGGAGTACAACCCCGGCGAGGCAATCAAGAACAACGTGCTTGGTACTCGTCGCCTGGCCGAACTCTCCGATGAATTCGGCGTGCAAGAGTTCGTCATGATCTCGACCGACAAGGCCGTGAATCCGACGAGCATCATGGGTGTTTCCAAGCAGCTCGCCGAGCGATTCGTGCACGCCTTCTCCGAGCAAGCCAGCACCAAGTTCGTCGTCGTCCGGTTTGGCAACGTGCTCGCCTCGAACGGTTCGGTGGTGCCAATCTTTCAGGAACAGATTCGCCGAGGCGGACCGGTGATGGTCACGCATCCCGAGATCGAACGCTTCTTCATGACCATCCCCGAAGCTTCGCAGCTCGTGCTGCAGGCCGCCGCTATGGGCAAAGGCGGCGAGATCTTCGTGCTCGACATGGGCGAACCGGTGCGGATCGTCGATCTGGCCCGCGATCTCATCCGACTCACGGGTCTCAAGGAAGGCAATATCGAAATCGTGTTCACCGGTTTGCGACCGGGCGAAAAGCTCTACGAGGAGCTGTACTTCGAAGACGAGAAGATGCTCCCGACACCGCACCCGAAGTTGTTCGTGGCCTACCATCGGCCTTACGAGCTCGAAGAAGTCAACGCTTCGATTGCCGAAGTCGCCGCACTCACCCACGGCTCGCCCGAGGAACTGCGGCTGAAGATTAAAGAGATCGTGGCCGAGTACGCCGAGTCAGGTCCTTCACCTGCCCCCGAAGCATCCGGTCAAGACAGCTCCGAAAGTTCCGCCGAACCCAATTCCAACCTGCCGCGGCGTTCGACGAACCCCACTTCCGTGGCTGACAAATAGCTTCGGCCGTGCGACTCGCGACTTTCCTTGCGAATCCGATCATCGATCAATGCGATTCCGTCCGCCCGGCGCTCCGTCTCGATCATTACGGATACCGCTCCGTGTTATGATGGAGGCGATCTCCATTTCCCCGCGCCCGCTGATTTCGCCGGAACATCCAGGACGACTCCTCCTTGAAACCCGATCCCAAGAATAGGCAATCGTTGCGTTCGGCAAGTGATCACCAGGTTGCGATTCGCGAGCGCCTGGCCGAAACGGTGGTTTTGATTCCCGCCGCGGGCCGCGTGGCCGAAGGGGTGTTGGCCCTCTCAAACATCGCATGTCCGGCGATGGTGCCGGTCGCCGGACGCCCCGTCATTCATTGGACGATTAGTTATCTGCGCTCGCTCGGCTTGCGCCGATTCATCATTGCTGTCTCGCGGCGAGGAATGTTTGTCGAGGACTTCGTTGAATGTTCCTTTGGCACGGATTGCGAGATCCAGTTCATCGTGCCTTCGGCCGACGGAGGTGTGGGTCGCACGCTGCTCGATCTGGCGAACGTTGCCCGCGGCAAGGCGGCGCTGGTAGTGCTGGGCGATACGCATTTTCAATTTGCCGATCCAGCCGTCCTCGCGCAGGACGAAGCGGCCGTGCTGGTGGAATCCGTCGACGATTCGTATCGTTGGTGTACCGCGGACGCGGATGCCCAAGGGCGGATTCTCGAGTTCCATGACAAGGAACCCGATCTGCCCGCGCCGCTCGCGGCTTTGATCGGCGTCTATTACTTTCCGCAACTCGAGCAGCTGCAAAATGCGGCCAGCCAGGCCGTGGCCGGCCATGAACTGCGCGGAGAACGGACGGAACTGGCCGACATCCTGCGCCTCGTCAATCGCCAGCGACCAATTTACGCGGTCCGAGCAGGCGACTGGCTTGATTGCGGCAATCCCGATCGTCAGGCCAGTTCGCATCGCAGCCTATTGCAAAAACGGGAGTTCAACGAGCTTTCCATCGACAGCGTGATGGGAACGATCACCAAGCGCAGCCACTATGTCGAAAAATTCCTCGACGAGATCAACTACCTCCGCCTGCTGCCGCCGGAATTGGCCGTCCTGTTTCCGCGAGTCCTCAACTACTCGACCGACTGGCAGGATCCGTGGATGACGTTGGAATACTATGGCTATCCAACCCTGGCCGAGGCGTTCGTCTTTGAGAACGTCAATCCCGGAGTCTGGGAACAGGTGTTCGTCCATCTGCGCGACATACTCGTGGGCGGCCTCATGCGTCATCGTCGCCCGCTGTCGAGCGATGTCCTGCAGGGCATGTATCTCACCAAGACGCAATCACGACTCGAACAACTCCAAGCTTCACCGGAACTGCTGTCTCTCGTGCGGCATGAAGGACCGGTTGTCGTGAACGGCGTTGAAGTCGAAAACCTGCCACAACTCTGGGGCAAGCTACAAGTCGACGTCGCGAGAATGGCGCAGAACGTTCAAGGCTGCGTGGTCCACGGAGACTTGTGCCTTTCGAACGTCCTGTACGACTTCCGCTCGAGCGTCTGTAAATTCATCGACCCACGCGGCAACTTCGGCGTGGCGGGAATCTATGGCGACCCGCGGTACGACGTGGCCAAGCTGTACCACTCCGTCTACGGCATGTACGACTTCATCACCAACGACTTGTTCCACGTTGAGATCAGTGGCACTCGCATCGACCTGGATATGCGCTCGCGGCCCCAGCACGCCCAGATTCAGGAGCGATTCGAGCGGGTTTTCTTTGCCGAGTTCGACCGCCGCGAAATCACCTTGATTACCGGACTGTTGTTCGCCAGCATGCCGGCCCTGCACTACGATGCTCCGCGACGGCAAATGGCCATGTACGCCCGCGCTTTGCAACTGTTCTCGCAAGTGTACACGCCCGCATCCGTCGCTTAACCCTGATTCAGCCAGTATTCGCATGCGGATCTGTATCGATCTCGACGGTGTGATTTGCCAGTTACGTGGTCCCGACCAGAGCTACGCGGAATTGCAACCCGTGCCCGGCGCCGTTGAGAAATTGCGACAACTGAAGGCCGCGGGACACTATCTGATTATCGCCACTGCCCGGCATATGAAGACCTGCGAGGGGAATGTCGGACGCGTCGTCGCCCGGCAGGGCGCCGTGACTCTCGAATGGCTGCAGAGGCATGGCATCGAATACGATGAGATTCACTTCGGCAAGCCTCACGCGCAGGTCTACCTCGACGACAATGCGTGCCGGTTTTCCGGCTGGGAAAACATCGCCGGAGATGGCTCCAGCTTCCCGCGCAGCACCGAGCAGGTGCGCGCCGCACAGAATGACGTCGCACACGATGCCCCTTAGCCGACGATTCACCAGTTTGCATTCTGAATCGGCCAGTTCCAGCCGCGCCGGAAGGCTGCCACGATGAAAGTCATCGTTCCCTGTTGTGGCCGTTCGAGCCGCTTTCCCGGCCAGCCGCCAAAGTGGATGCTTCCCGCCGCCGACGGGCAGCCCATGCTGCGCCTCGCCCTCTCCGGCCTGCCGCTTGAACTCGACGACCTCATCGTCACGATCCTCCGCGAGCACGAAGAGAAGTTCGACGTCCAGGCGGGTCTGGCCAGCGTCTTCGGCAGGCCCCTCCGCGTGGCAATTCTCGAACAGCCAACGGGCAGTCAATCAGAAACCGTGGCCGCGACACTGCGCCAGGTTGACCTCGATGAACCCTTTCTGGTCAAGGATTCCGACGGCTACTTTCACTGTCCGGACATCACCAGCGACGTCAACTACATCTGCGTCGACACGCTTAACCATTTCGACTTGATCAATCCGCGGAACAAAAGCTACGTGCAAGTGGATGCCGCCGATCGCATCCTTTCGATGCGCGAGAAAGTGGTCATCTCCGACTTGTTCAATGTCGGCGGATACTTTTTCCGCTCGCCCATCGAGTTCCTGCGCTATTACGATTCGCTCGCCACCCAAGCTGCCAGCAGCGAGCTTTATCTCTCGAACGTGGTCTCCGCGATGCTGGCCGGCGGAGTGCCCTTCGAGGCTCGCCGCACGAGCGGTTATCAAGACTGGGGCACGGCGCACGATTGGCGCCGAGCGCTGCTCGGCAAATCGGCCTACCTGGTGTCGCTGGACGGATTCATCTTTGAACGCGGCTCGCGCTACTTCCGCCCGCGCTTCCAGGATGTGCGGCCAAATCCGCTGGCTGTGGAAGCGGTGCGCGAATTGGCAAAAGCGGGAAATCAAATCGTGTACTTATCAATTCGCCCGCAATCCGACGAGGCTCTGACCCGCGCCCAACTGCTGGTCAACAAACTGCCAGACGGGCAAATTGTCTGGGATTGCCCGAGCGCCCAGTGGCAACTCATCACCGCGCCGCATCCGACCTTGCCGTTCGCTACGGCATTGGCGACGGAATCTGATCCGGCAGACGATAAGCTTCGCGAGCAAATCAATTCAACGCGTGATACCTGACAGTGGCTCGAAACGTCGATGTACGATATCGTGTCCCAGCGAAGGAGATAACAGCCTCCGCATTCGGGCTGAATCGAATCGAGACCGTTGAAGTTCCTCACATGAAGTTTTCCGTCTGCATTCCGAACTACAACTACGCTCGCTATCTGGGGCGGACTATCCAGAGCGTGCTTGATCAGCAGGGGGCGGAGCTTGAAATTCTCGTCTCCGACAATGCAAGCACGGACGACTCACTATCCGTGGTTCGGCAATTCACTGACCCGCGAATCAAGCTCCAACAGAATTCCTGTAACATCGGTTTCGCCAGCAACGTTGAGCGCTCGGCGCGTATGGCCACGGGCGATTTGATGATGATGCTCTCGTCGGACGATCTAATTCGTCCAGGCGCGCTCGCTTGCTACCAACGCCTGTTTGGACATCTCGGTTCCGATTCCCACTCGGCAATCGTCAGCGCGAGTTGGGACATCATCGATGGCGAAGAACAGTTTATCCGATATCAAGGTCCTCATCGCAGTGTGTGGCTTGAGTCGGACCGCCAGCCAGAGCTCGAACAGCTACTCGAGGCGAAAGTTTATGGCGTTCCTGCCCAGGAAATGCTGCGACGATGCCTGTTGAATATGCGCAATCCCTTCAACTTTGCCGCGACTTGTTATGCCTCGGCCCTATTCCGCCAGGTAGAAGGTTACGGCAGTCGGCTGATGAACCCCGACAAATGGTTTCACTGGAAAGTGCTCGGAGTGGCGAAGATGGCCTACTTCGTTGACAAGAAGCTGTTTGCCTATCGCTGGCACGCCTCGAACCAGACTAATCAGCAAGCAGCCAGCGATTCGCTCAAGTTCATGGTTGACGACTACACCTCCACGTTGGAGTTGGATGGCGCGGCATTGAGCCGGGCCGGCATATCACAAGACGAGCTCCTGCGGGCTTATGTCGAATTCGATGTTGCTCGACATGGCTTGGCGACTTTGGCCGGTGGCAGTCGGCTCCGTGCCCAGAGGATTCTCGACTTCGGGCGCGCCGTCTATCCAGAATATGTGCGCCGCAATGGCAAGGCCCGCTTGTTGCGTCTGATGCTGGCAATGGGTCCCGTCGGGCAATTCCTTACCGCTCGGGCGTACCGCGCACATAGGGCCGAGAATGGTCGATCCTGATCGCCGCTCCGGATGCTATAATATTCTTCTAGACACGGCGCGTTCGCGCTGTTCCCGGATCCTGTCTCAACAGCTGTGGCCATCAGCTCGGGCTTCATGAGCACCCACCCCACCCAGGCGCTTCCGTCTCCGGCTTTTTCGGGCCCTGCAGCCCGGCGCGCGGTGCAGAGCTCGAGCACGGGGCTGACGCTGACGGGGGTTGTGCTGTTTTTGATTGGGGTCCTGGTGGTCGCGTCGGGATACGTCGCCCTGCGGCCAAAAATCATGGGGGTCTCGCTCCATGCCGCCCTCGTGCCGATCGGCTTGGCGTTCCCATTTGTACTCTTGTCGCGTGGCAATCAGTTTCCCATGCGTGTCATGGTCGGATTGATTGCCTTCGCTGGCATCTATGCGTTTTCGGTGGTCAATGGTGCCAGCATTGCTCTCAATGAGATCGTCAAGATCGGGTCCACTTTCGCCGCGATCATAACCTGCGCGCTCCTGGTGCGCTCGCGAGCCGACTTCGTGGCCGGCTGTCTTGGATTGGCGATTGGCGTGGCCGTGCTCGGCATCCCGGGCCTCCGGGCTGCCAGTGGCACGCTCGAAGGTGTCGAGGTGCTGGAAGGGGCCAACAAGAACACCTACTCCATGTTTGCCCTGCCGTGTATTCTCCTGGCCGGATACATCTACTTGAACATGCCCATCACGCGGTTGGTCAAATGGGCCCTGGTCGGTTGCGCAACGATCTGCCTGCTGGTGATCTTTATGAGCGCCAATCGGAGCGGCTATGTGGGCGCGGCCCTGGTGGCGCTGATGCTGTTCTGGAATCGCCGCGGCCGCGGCCTGATCCTGGTGGCCATGGTCGGGGCGGTCGTCGCCGGCTGGGTCGTATACTCCGGCAACACCGCGGCCTTCGAACGCCGCCTGAAGCAAACCAACGAAGGCACCTCTTCAGACGAATCTCGCGTTGCATTGGTGATCGGCGCCTTCCAAATAGCACTGGAGAATCCCATCGTTGGCGTCTCGCCACAAAAGGCGCCGGAACACCTGGCGCGGGCCGCCGCCCAGATTACCGGCCGCCACCGTATGACCGCCTTCGGCGCTCATAATGTTTTTGCCCACGTCGCCGCCGGCAGCGGGCTAATCTGCTTTGGCGCTCTCCTGTTTCTAGGCTGGGCGATGTGGAATCCCACCCCCAAGGATGCGGGCTGGACCGGCAGGAAAGACGATCCGGTTCGCCCGGTGCGACAACTGCTCCGCATGATGGTCGTCTTGTGGGTTATTCGGGGCATGTTCACTCACGAGATTCATTTCAACATCTGTTTCAACATCACTTTCGGCCTGATACTTGGTTTGTACATCCTGGCCGAGCGTGAACGCACGGCGATGTCGCGTCCCGGGGTGATCGGCCGACAACCTGCACTGACCTGAGTATGCGCCGACTGCTTGCCTACTTTTGGTTTACGCTGGTGATGTCCACCACGGCCGTGCTGTCCGACGTAACCATCATGCTGCGGATTCGGGGCTGGCTCGTGAGGCCTTGCTTCCGCTCGTGTGGCCGGCGCTTCGAAATCGCCAGCGGCACGCGCATCAACTTTACCAACCGAATGATGATCGGTGACGACGTTTATATCGGTCCCGGCTGCTGGATCAATGCCTATGGCGGCGTCACCTTGAATGACCAAGTTATGCTCGGGCCCTACACCATCCTGGTCACGACCGAACACGCCCGTGTCGACAACTCTTACCGCTTTGGCCATGCCGAGTCGCTCCCGGTTCAGATTGGCCGAGGTAGCTGGACCGCCGCCCACGTGGTGGTGATCAAGGGGGTACGCATCGGTCGCGGAGTCTTGGTAGCGGCAGGTGCCGTGGTGACGAAAGACCTTCCGGATAATTGCGTCGCTGGCGGCGTTCCAGCACGAGTCTTGCGCACCTTAGAGTCCGCGCCGACAGAGTCCGCTCCAGATTCTGCAAGTCCGCATTGTGGCGCGAGTCGGAGTTGACCATTTCCGCGCTCACCAGCACTCGGCTCTTCAACCACTACGTCCGCTTCAAGCCACCGCAATTCCGATGACTTCGAACAACCTGCGTCTGGGAATTATCTCGGCCTCTGTCGGTGCTCGCGATGCCGGTGGAAGACTATTCTGCAATCACTCCGTCGGACGACTGATCGATCGATTTTGTGAGTCGCTGCCCGGCGCAAAGCTCTGCCTCCCGGTAGTGCCAACGTTTCAGCCCAAAAAAATGAATCATGAGATTCGGCTGCCGAGCGATCGGATCACCGCTTTGCCGCCACTCGAAACCGTTCTTCGCTCCCAGGCCCACTACTTTCAGACTCGCAGGGCGCTCAAGAGTTTCGCCCGTAGTGTTGACGTCCTGTTTATTCGCGCGCCCTTTCAATTGCCCGCTGCGCTTCGCAATCTCGGCACCCCCAAAGTTGTGCACGTCGTGGGAAATCCTGGCGAAGTGATCGCTGCCTCCAGCGACTACCGCGGATTCATGCGGCGCATCGCCTTGCTCGCCGCCCACAGGTCAAGTGCCATCCTGAAGCGCACCATCGCCGAACCGATGACCCGCGTCGTGACCAATGGCGAAGAGCTCTGGAATCTCTTGAATTGTCAGCACGGACGCGTGGTCGTGTCTTCCTGCATCTCGGAGACAGAAATCGAGCCTCGCCCTGACCATCAACTCAATGATCCTCCCCGGATACTATTCGTTGGCTACCTGCGTCCGGAGAAAGGCGTGGGATTCCTTCTCGAGGCGTTCGACAAACTGCGACGCACGCGGCCGCTGAAGCTGACTCTCGTCGGTGGATCGGATCGCAAGACCGGTGCTGAGGCGGAGTGGATCGAGCGAATTCGCCATAGCGACTTTGCAGGCGACATCACGATGACAGGGATGCTTGACTTCGGCAAACCGCTGTTCGACCTGTACCGCAGCCATGACATTTACGTCCTTCCCAGCCTTTCCGAAGGTACACCCCGCACGCTGATCGAAGCCCGCGCCTTTGGTTGCCCCGTGGTGGCCACGCGCGCAGGGGGAATTCCCTCGTCCGTCGAACACGAGGTCAACGGTTTGCTCGTCAACCCGCGCAGCGCTGAGGAATTGGCGTCTGCGATGAATCGCATCCTGACAGACGATGGACTGCGCGCAACGCTGAGCACTTCGGGCTTCGAGTTTGCCAGAAGTCGTACGGTTGAAGCATTCACCGACGAGCTAATCGAGGAGATTCGAATCGTGGCCGATCAATTCGTCCCTTCTCGCTGTTAATCGCAATGCCGGACTCCCTCCCCTCGAATCCTGCGCCGCTTCCCTTCGTTTCGGTGGTCATGCCGATCCGCAACGAAGCGGGCTATATCCAGCAAGGCATCGCCGCGCTGCTCGAGCAAGACTATCCCGCGGACCGCTTCGAGATCATCGTCGCTGACGGCATGTCCGACGACGGCACCCGGACCATCCTGGAAGACCTGACCCAAAGCTGCTCCAAGCTGGTCGTGATCGACAACCCCGATCGCATCGTCTCGACCGGCCTGAACGCGGCCATCGAACGAGCCCAAGGTGAAATCATCTTGCGGCTGGACGGACATGCCGAGATCGCCAAAGATTTCATTCTGCAGAACGTGCTCTTGCTCAACGAGCACCCCGAGGCCTGGATCGTCGGCGGTCCCATCGTGCACGTCGGCCGCAACACGTTTGCGAAGGCCGCCGCCGCGGCCATGTCGAGCCGCTTTGGCGTGGGGAATGCCTCACACCGTTTTGCCGGCTTCGAAGGCTATGCCGAGGGCTGCGCGTTCCCGGCGATTCGCAAATGGGTCTTCGACCGCGTGGGAAACTTCGACGAGCACCTGGTCCGCAATCAGGACGACGAATTTAACTACCGTGTGACGCAAGCCGGTGGCAAGGTATTCATTTCGCCGCGGGTGCGCTATGAGTATTTCGTGCGAGACACCCCGCGGAAGCTCTTTCGCCAGTACTTCCAGTACAGCTTCTGGCGGATTCCGGTCATTCGCAAGCACAAGCGCCCGACAACGCTCAGACAGGTCGTACCTTCGTTGTTCTTCCTCGTCATGTTGGTTCTGCTCGTGGTCGGGATCTTGCTCCGGCAGCCAGTCGTGGCACTCGCCCTGCCAACCGCATATGCTCTGGCTCTGGGTCTGATCGCAATTCCCACAATCCGTCGCGAAGGGTTGAGCGTCGGACTCCGCGTCCCGCTGGCGGTTTTCACGCTGCAGGCGGCCTATGCCTGGGGGATGGTCTACGGTCTGATCGCGGCCGTGTTTTTCCCCGGGGCCTGGAATTCCTCGGGACGGATGTCGTCACTCAGCCGTTAGCCGCCTACCATTCCGCGAGGTCCGAACCGACTTACAGTCGAACGCATCATGAGCCCAAAATCTTCCAGCGCCGAGCAAATCATTGAGGAGTATCGTCGGCGCGAGCGGGAGATGCCGGCGGACTTCTACGCGTTGCACCGTCCGGCCAACTTGTTCATGCGGCAAGGTCAGATGCGCGCGCTGGCTTCGACGCTGCGCGACGCCGGCCTGCTCCCTTTAAATGACCGCAAGATCGTGGAGATCGGCTGCGGGCGTGGAAATTGGCTGTCGCTCTTCGAAGCCTTCGACGCGCGCCGCGTCAATCTCGCCGGAATCGAACTTTCCGAAGATCGCGCCGCCGAATGTCACGGCCGCCTGCCGGAGGCAGATATTCGCGCCGGCGACGCTTCAAACCTGCCTTGGCCTGACGCCCACTTCGATTTGGTATTTCAGAGCATGGTCTTTACGTCGGTCCTGGATCCGGACATGAAACAAGCCATCGCTCAGGAGATGATACGCGTCTGCAAACCAGGTGGGGCGATCGTATGGTATGATTTTCACTTTAACAACCCGAACAATCCCCACGTTCGCGGTGTCAAGAAGCGCGAAATCCGAGCGCTGTTCCCAAATCACCAGCTCCGCTTGCGTCGCGTAACCTTGGCGCCGCCGCTTGTGCGTCGCCTGGTCAACTTCAGTTGGATCGGTTGCGAACTACTCGAAAAGCTACGCATTCTTAACACGCACTACATGGGCATGCTGCGTCGCTCTGCTTGACTCCACTTACACCCTCAACCGAAATTACCATGGCGCAGACTACTACTACTCTGAAAGTCCCCTTCTTCCGCCCTGCGATCGGCGAACCCGAAATCGCCGAAGTGGTCAATTGTCTCCGCTCGGGCTGGTTGACCAGCGGTCCGACGACCAAGCGGTTTGAAACCGAGTTTGCCGCGGCTGTCGGCGGAAAGTACGCCGTCGCGCTCAACTCAGCAACCGCCGCGCTGCACCTGGCCGCCGACGCACTCGGCCTCAAGGCCGGTCAAGCCGTGCTCGTCCCCACGCTCACCTTCGCCGCCACAGCCGAAATCGTCCGCTACCTGGGCGGCATCCCCATCCTCGTCGACTGCGACCCGACCACCTCGAACATGGATCTGGCCGACGCCGAGCGCAAGCTCGAGCTATTGCGCGCCGGCAAGATCCCCGCCGCGCCCGATCGCGACACCGCAGTGGTCGGCATCATTCCCGTCCACGTCGGTGGCGCAATGATGGACATGAACGCCGTCAATGCGTTCGCCAAGAAACACAACCTGTGGGTGGTGGAAGACGCTGCCCACGCCTTTCCCGCCGCCTGGCGCCCCTCGGCCGATGCCCCCTGGCAGCGCTGCGGGCAGAACACTTCTGCCGTCGCCTGCTACTCGTTTTACGCCAACAAGACGATCACGACCGGCGAAGGCGGAATGGCCGTCACCGATGATCAGCAACTCGCTGATCGCATCCGCATGATGTCGCTCCATGGCCTCTCGCACGACGCCTGGGGACGCTACTCGGGCGGCGGAAGCTGGGATTACCGGATTGTCGAAGCAGGCTACAAATACAACTTGACCGACATCGCGGCGGCGATCGGTGTGCACCAATTAGCCCGTGCCGAAGAGATGCGTCTCGAGCGTGAGTCGCTCGCTCGCTGGTACGGCGAAGCGCTAGGAGACGTCGCTGCCATCGAACTGCCCAACGTGCCGGAGAATCGGATTCATTCCTGGCATCTGTTTCCGCTACGCTTGCGACTGGAACGGCTCTCGATCGATCGCAATGCGTTCTTCGCCGCGATGCGCGAAGCGGGCGTCGGCTGCTCCGTCCACTGGCGCCCGCTGCACTTGCATCCGTACTACAGCGAACGGTTTAACTGGACGCCCGACTTGCTGCCCGTCGCCACGAAGCTCTGGGAGCGATTCATCAGCTTGCCGCTCTTCCCGGGCATGCGCGAAGACGAGCGCGAATACGTCGTCGAAGTTGTGCGCCGCATCTGCACGGACAACGCGGCTTAAATCGGTCCGCAGGCGGAGAACACACGCATCACCGCCGTCCTGGGCATCTCGGCGTTCTATCACGACTCGGCGGCGGCGCTGGTCGTTGACGGCCAGATCGTCGCAGCCGCGGAAGAAGAACGTTTCAGCCGCCGCAAGCACGATGCCGCCTTCCCTCAGCAGGCGATCGACTACTGCCTGCACGCGGCGGGGCTTGCGCCAGAGGATCTCGACTACGTCGGCTTCTATGACAAGCCGCTCCTGAAGTTCGAGCGGTTGCTGGAAACCTCTCTGGCGTTCGCGCCGGTTGGTTTCCGCTCCTTCGCCGATGTCCTTCCCGGCTGGCTGCGTGAAAAGCTGCACGTGCCGCGGGCGATCCGCCGCGGCCTCGGCGGCCGTTTCCGCCGCCGCCTGCTGTTCACTCAGCATCACGAGTCGCACGCTGCGAGTGCGTTCTATCCGTCGCCGTTCGAAGAAGCGGCAATCCTCACCTTCGACGGCGTGGGCGAGTGGGCCACGGCCAGCATCGGGGCAGGGCAGGGCAGCCGCCTCCGGTTGACGCACGAGATGCACTTCCCGCACTCGCTGGGAATGCTTTACTCGGCCTTCACCTCGTTTTGCGGCTTTGCCGTGAACGACGGCGAATACAAACTGATGGGGCTTGCGCCCTATGGCGAGCCGCGCTACGCTAACCTGATCCGCGAAAAGCTGCTTGATCTCAAGCCAGACGGCTCGTTTCGCCTCGACATGCAGTACTTCAATTACTGCGCTGGCCGAAGCATGACGTCGCCCGCGTTCGCGCGGCTGTTCGGTGGTCCGCCGCGCCGCCCCGAGGCCGAAATCACCGAGCGCGAAATGGACCTTGCCGCTTCGATTCAAGCTGTTACCGAAGACATCGTCCTGCGAGCGGCTCGACATGCTCACCAGCTCACCGGCATGCGCAAGCTGTGCCTCGCCGGCGGAGTGGCCCTCAACAGCGTCGCCAACGGCAGGCTGTTGCGCGAAGGCCCTTTTGAAGACATCTGGATCCAACCCGCCGCCGGCGACTCCGGTGGAGCGCTCGGCACGGCGCTGTTCATCTGGCATCACTTGCTCGACCATCCGCGAATCAAATCGTCGCAGGATTTGATGCAGGGAAGTTTCCTGGGGCCGTCATTCACCACCGCGGAGATTCGCACCGCGTTGCACCAGGCCAGCGCGACGTATCGCGAGTTCGACTCGGACGACACGCTCTGCGAACATGTTGCGCAGCTCCTGGATCAAGGGCGCGTCATCGGCTGGTTTCAGGGCCGCCTGGAGTTCGGCCCCCGCGCGCTCGGCAACCGCAGCATCCTGGCAGACGCCCGCAGTCCGTCGATGCAGTCGCGACTTAATCAAAAAATCAAGCAGCGGGAATCGTTTCGCCCCTTTGCGCCCGCCGTGCTCGCCGAACATGCTCCAGCCTTTTTTGGCCTGCCACCGGCGGTGCAAAGTCCATACATGCTGCTGGTTCTCCCGGTTCACGAGCGACACCGCTGCTCGATTCCGGCCGTCACGCACGTCGACAATTCCGCCCGCGTGCAAACCGTTGCCGCATTCCCACCGAGCATGTTTCGCACGCTGCTCGAGCGGTTCCATCAGCAGACCGGCTGTCCGCTTCTCGTAAACACCAGTTTCAATGTGCGTGACGAACCGATCGTGTGCACGCCGGCCGACGCTCTGAGTTGCTATCGGAGCACCGGGATCGACACACTCGTAATGGACCGCTTCGTGCTGGACAAAGCGCCGCAATAAATCAGGCAATTCCATGCCGCTCGTCGATTTCACTTCTCGTCCCAGCCTGCTCCAACTTCGCCGCTTCGCGTCGTTTGGCTTGCCGCTGGTGCTCGCCGTCGCGGCTGCGATTTCCTGGCGACGGGGATTCTCCACGGCCGCCTTGGCGTTCACCGTTCTTGCCGCATTGGCAATTTTTCTCGGCCGCACGCGTCCCCAGTGGATTCGCCCGCTGTATGTCGCTTGCTCGGCTCTCAGCTATCCCTTCGCCTGGTTGTTCAGCTACCTGCTGCTTGCGGCCGTCTATTTCCTGCTGATTGCGCCAATTGGGCTGGTTCTGCGACTCGCGCGATGCGATCCGCTTGCACGCGGCTTCGATCGTGAGGCACAATCTTACTGGGTCGCCCGCTCCGCGGACGACAACCGTAATCGTTACTTCCGCCAGTACTGAGATCTCACGAGCACGCTGTGAACGAGTCCGCTTCCACGACCAAGCCGCCGGCCAGCGACTTGCCACGCTCTGTCGCCTCACCCTGGAGCTTGGCCTTCCGTTTCGCCAAACGATCGTTTGACGTGCTGGCGGCTGGCACCGGACTGCTGCTCTTGAGCCCTGTGCTCGTCATCGCGGCCATCGCCGTGAAACTTGGCTCGCGCGGTCCCGTGCTGTTCGTCCAGCAGCGCATGGGCCGCGACTTTCGCCCTTTCGGCATCTATAAGTTCCGCACGATGATTACCGACGCCGAGCGCGTCGGCGGTCAGATCACCTTTGGTCGCGATCCGCGGATCACCCGTGTCGGACACATCCTGCGGCAGACCAAGCTCGACGAGCTGCCGCAACTGGTGAATGTGCTGGTCGGCCAGATGAGTCTGGTCGGGCCGCGTCCCGAGGTTCCGCGATACGTCGATCTGTACCAACAGGACTACACTTACGTTCTCTCGATCCGGCCAGGCATCACCGACCTGGCATCGCTCAAGTATCGCGACGAAGCCGAACAGCTCGCCCTCAGCGCCGATCCGGCCAAAGAGTATGCCGAGCGCATCCTGCCCGATAAAATCGCGCTCGCGCGCGAGTATATCGACAACGCCACCTTCGTCGGCGACCTGTCGATCATTTTCCGCACGTTCGTGCGGGTCGCCCGCTAGCGGCTCAAGCGCCCGCGCACGTACAAGTCCGTGCCAGCCTGATCGATCGCAGGGTTAATGAGCGACACTGCCTCGGCCATGAGCCGTCTGCCATCGCCACCGATTGGACCAGGGGCAGCGCCTCCACCGACAAGCTTCGGCGCAATGAACACGTGCGCCTCGTCAACCTGACCGGCATCGAAAAGACTTCCCAGAAGCTGCGCCCCTCCCTCGACGAGCACGTTCGTCATTTGCCGCCGACCAAGTTCGGCCAGCAGCGCCGGCAGTCGCTCCGCTGGTGACGCGCCCGGGCAGCGGAGCACTTCACATCCTGCCCGCTCAAGTGCCCTGCCATGTTCGGGCAGAGCGTTGCTCGCAACTGCCACGATCACGGGCGCCTCGCCTGCGGTTTTCACAAGCTGACTCGTCAGCGGCAGCCTCGCCTGGCTGTCCAACACGATGCGTGCCGGCGTGCGCACTCCTGCCGGCCGAGCGGTAAGCAGCGGGTCGTCGGCCAGGGCCGTGCCGCTGCCGACCATGATCCCGTCGACTCGCCCGCGCAGGCGATGCACAATCGCCCTGGAAGCTTCGCCGCTGATCCAGCGGCTGTCACCAGTCGCCGTGGCCAGCTTGCCGTCGAGGGTCATGGCCCACTTGGCGATGATCCACGGCAGCCCGTGCTCGACCAGCTTCAAGTAGGGCGCGTTCAGCCGGCGGGCTTCCTCCGCGCGGCTGCCGACTTCGATCGCGATACCTGCTGCCTCGAGTTCGGCGATGCCGCCACCCGCTACTTTCGGAAACGGATCGCGTTGGGCAATCACGACGCGGCTCACGCCGGCCGCGATCAGGGCCTGCGTACACGGGGGCGTCTTTCCGTGGTGACAGCACGGCTCCAGCGTGACGTAGGCCGTCGCACCCCGGGCGCGCCCGCCCGCAACTTTCAGGGCCTCGACCTCGGCATGCGGACCTCCAAACCGCCGATGCCAGCCTTCGCCGACCGTCTCGCCGTCTCGAACGATCACGCAGCCAACCATCGGATTCGGCTCCACGAGCCCTTCGCCGCGCGCGGCAAGCTCAAGTGCGCGCGCCATGTGCCAGGCGTCCAGTTCTTCGCTCGGCATCACGCGATTCGCTCCTCGCAGAAAGCGGACACGCCGCTGGCCCAAACCGGTTAACTCAATCGGGCGTCCAGATCGTCGACTTCTTGCCGCCCTGGGGCTGATCGCCGTCGGGCGTCCACATCTTGCCCGGCTCGGCGCCACCAGCCCCCGGCACGACGATGTCCGGAGTACCTTGTCCCGCGGCGGCGGCCGCCGCGGCAGTGGGCCTGCCATCGGGGCCAATGATGCCCGCGTCAGCCAAAATCTGGTACAGGGCCTGCGCCACCCCCGGCTCGTTGATGTGCTTGTCGCGAATGTGATACAGCAGCCGATCGGCCTCGGCCATCTCCCCCCGCGTGATCCGCAGGGCAAACTCGGCCAGGTCCCAAGGCGCGGTCGACTTCTTGGCCGCTTCAGCCACTTCGCGCGCCTTGTCGAGATACTCGAGCGCCTGAGCACTATCCGGCTCGATTTGCGCGAGCAGCCCATACACTTCCG
>Ga0172362_10001400_pt1 | contig 20641 bp, 16 predicted proteins | sample LakKivs1_kivu2a2_FD_114534 | JGI IMG/M metagenome (GOLD analysis project Ga0172362, IMG submission 114534) | Sediment microbial communities from Lake Kivu, Rwanda - Sediment s1_kivu2a2 | ecosystem: Environmental > Aquatic > Freshwater > Lake > Sediment | place: Rwanda: Western Province, Lake... | reverse complement strand
TAGCCGTCTATCAGTTCTTTTGCCTCTTTTCTGCCGATGGTCAGACGTTCCGATAAACCGAAAGATGAAATTCCATAAATGATCCCGAAGTTTGCAGTTTTGGCCCTGCTCCTCATTTCCCTGGTAACATCCTTTACATCGACACCAAAAATCTTGGCTGCTGTTGCTGCATGTATGTCGTTCCCTGAAAGGAAATCATTTATCATGCTCTTATCACGGCTCAGATGGGCCATAAGCCGGAGCTCAATCTGAGAGTAATCAGCAGACAAAAAGACATGTCCGGGAGCAGGAATAAATGCTTTCCTGATTTCCCGTCCTCTTTCATCCCTCACAGGTATATTCTGCAGATTAGGATTATTCGAACTCAGGCGGCCTGTGGCGGCGACTGCCTGATTAAAGGAAGTATGGATCCTGCCTGTCTTCCTGTCTACCAGCTGGGGAAGCGCTTCAACATAAGTGGACAGCAGTTTCTTCAGCCCTCTGTATTCCAGCACTTTATCAATGATGGGGTGTTTATGGGTCAGGCGCTGCAGTATTTCTTCATTTGTAACAAACTGCTTTGTTTTGGTCACCCTTGCCCTGTCATCAAGTTTCAGCTTCAGAAACAGAATATCACCGAGCTGTTTCGGGGAGGAAATATTGAACTCCGTTCCGGCGAGCCTGAAAATCTCCTGTTCAAGAGTCAGTATATCCCGGCGTAAATCTTCAGCTATGGACTTCAGTTCTTCTTCGTTCAGAATAACCCCTGTTCTCTCCATGTCAGCCAGCACCTGGATGAGCGGCATCTCAATTTCTGATGCAAGGGAAGATAATCCTTCTTCCCTCAGCCGTGGTTCAAAAACCTGTTTAAGCCGTAAGGTGACATCTGCATCCTCGACCGAATATTCCTTCAGAATATCAGCCGGTACGCTTCTCATATTCTTTTGTGTATCGCCTTTTTCACCAATAAGGGCTTCAATATGCACCGGAGAATATGAGAGGTATATTTCAGATAAAAGGTTCATATTATGCCTCATATCCGGTTCAAGAAGATAATGGGCTATCATTGTGTCAAACAATGGCCCTTTCACTTCAATTCCGTAATTTGCCAGGACCTGAATATCAAATTTCAGGTTTTGTCCTGTTTTCATGATCGCCGGATCTTCCAGGAGTGGTCTGATAATCTCCAGAAGCCTGGCTGTTTCTTCCCGCGACCCGGAAAAGTGGACCATGAATCCGGATCCCTTCTGCCACGATAACGCAAGAGCAACGATTTCAGCATCCAGTGGATTCAAGCTGGTTGTCTCAGTATCAAAACATATTTCTTTCTGTCTTAACGCCTCTTCCAGGAGGTTCGCAAGTTCATTCTCACTGTTGACAAGTTTGTAATTATGTTCCGTTGTATCAATTGTTTCCTTTGGTCTGATATCGATATTTTCACCTGTTCCGGGGAATAGCATGCCCTGAGTCATTTCGGCCTGAGAAGGTTCTTTTTTCTCTTCCTCGGCTTTCTTTACGGCCTCAATACCCGGTAATATCCTTGCAGCTATGGTTTTGAATTCCAGTTCATCAAAAAGCACTTTCAGTTTCTGCTGGTCAGGTATTTCCATAACCAATTCATCTTCTTTCAGTTCAACAGGGACATCCAGGGCAATTGTGGCAAGTTTCCTGGACAACTCGATCATCTCCCTGTTGTTTTCAATCGTTTCCTTAAGTTTTCCCTTGAGCTTGCCGGTATTTTTAAATACTCCCTCAACAGATCCGTATTCTGAGATAAGTTTAATTGCAGTTTTAGGACCCACGCCCGGGGCACCGGGGATATTATCCGAAGCATCACCCATAAGTGCAAGTATATCAATAACCTGTCCGGGGTGCTCCACCGAAAATTCCCTTCTTATATCTTCAACACCCCATTTCACTGATTCGTTACCGCTTCTTGACGGCTTGAACATTAATATTTTATCCGTTACAAGCTGTGCAAAATCCTTGTCGGGTGTCATCATATATGTGACAAATCCCTTCCCCGATGCTTTTTTTGAAAGAGTTCCGATTATATCATCTGCCTCAAACCCCGGATATTCAATAACAGGAATTTTGTAAGCCTCTATCAGCCTTTTTATATAGGGAACCGCTTTCTTAATATCCTCCGGCGTTTCATCGCGGTTTGCCTTGTATTCTTTATACATTTCATGCCTGAAGGTTGGTGCCGGAGTATCGAAAACAACTGCAATATGGGATGGTTTTTCCTTCTGGAGAACCTCTTCAAGAGTAAGCAGAAATCCAAAAATGGCTGATGTATTCAGACCTTTTGAAGTTATCCTGGGATTCTTAATGAATGCATAATACGACCTGAATATCAGGGCATACGCATCTAAAAGGAAAAGTGTTTTACTCTGGTTGTCACTCATTTATTTAATGGTCTGATATTTATACTATAATTAAGTTAGAAGTGCCTAAAGTGCCTAGAGTACTTAGAGTTATTTAACTTTAGTCACTCCAAACTCTAGTCACTCCAAACTTATCTTATTCATTATCCCCTGCAAACCATTCCGCGAATGATTTTGCCGTTTCATAGAGTTTAAGACTGTGAAGATTATATTTCTCCCCCATTGCTTTATTTAGCCTTAATGCGAAATCGGCAACCAGGTTTTCACATGTCGGTTGGTAATCAACAATTATGGTATTACCGAATGTCTTTTCCATCATTCTCATCTTCTCGCTGTCGAAATCGCTGCTGACAACCACTGAATGGTCGAACACATTCACAATCTCCTTCAGAACAATGTTTTTCAGATCCGTAAAATCGATCACCATCCCGTTTTTCGGATTATCCCGATCGTTTTCCGGCGTTCCCAGGACTGTAACGAAAAGCCTGTATGAGTGCCCGTGGACATTTCTGCACGGACCGTCATATTTCCATAGAACATGCGCCATTTCGAAGGAGAATTCGCGTGTTACCCTGATAACCGGTGCCATATTCTGCAAGTATTTTTATTTTCAAAATTAACCATTCCACCGGATAAATTCCTCTGATTGGTTATGCTTTGGTATGTGCCAAGCAATAATTTGTGATGTTCTTCAGTGATTTACCGATATTTAAGTAAATTTGCAGGCTTTGCATTGAAGATTGGAATAGATGGAAGAAAAAATCAGGCTTACATTTCCTGCATTATTTAATGAAACTGTGCTCAGGCATGGTGATTCAATGGCTTATGCCTTTGCGGGGGAGAAGCCGATTTCTTATTCAGAAGCAGCATCAAGAATCAAGGGACTGTCGGCCTTCCTTGAAAAAGCAGGTATTGGAAAGGGAGACAGAGTGGCCATACTGAGTACTAATATGCCGAACTGGCCAATCGCGTACTTCTCCATAACATTCCTGGGCGCGGTGGCAGTTCCTGTCCTTCCGGATTTTTCGGCGACTGAAGTTGCAAATGTACTTGAACATTCAGGATCAAAAGCCATTTTTATTTCTCCCGGTCTTATGCCTAAAATTGAAGGATCAATGCCTGAGTCTTTGAAGACTATGATCCGGATTGAGGACTTTTCTTTGCTGTTTCCTGATAATCCATCTATAAGGTATGATCCGTCAGCATTGCCTTCATCTTGTTATGAAGTTGAAGAAGAAGATCTTGCATCGATAATATATACATCAGGAACAACCGGTCGTTCCAAAGGAGTGATGCTTACACACAGGAATATCTGCTTCGATGCAGTAAGGGGAATGATGATACAGGAAGTCGATGAGAATGACAGATTCCTTTCGGTCCTGCCTCTTTCTCACACCTATGAAAATACACTTGGATTGATCCTGCCGGCCCTTGGAGGATCATGTGTTTATTATCTAAAGAAGCCTCCCACACCTCCTGTCCTTCTGCCGGCAATGGAAGCTGTAAAGCCGACAATGATGCTTACTGTTCCGCTGATAATTGAAAAAGTATATTATAACCGGATTCTTCCCTCAATCCGCGAAAACCTGCTCCTCAGGTTACTGTATACGGTCCCGTTCTTCAGAAAGATGCTGAATGCTGCTGCTGGAAGGAAGATGTACAAAACCTTTGGCGGGCATCTGAAGTTTTTTGGAATTGGAGGGTCAAAGCTTAACAGGACGGTCGAACAATTCCTGCGTGAAGCAAAATTCCCGTATGCCATCGGCTACGGGCTTACGGAAACAGCTCCACTGCTTGCAGGTGCACCTCCTGCCCGGACAGTTTTTGAATCGACGGGCCCTTCTATAAATGGGATTGAACTGATAATCAATAATCCCGATAAAAAAACCGGCGAGGGTGAGATCTGGGCCAGGGGACCAAATGTAATGATGGGCTATTACAGGGAACCGGAAATGACATCAGAGGTCATAACTCCTGATGGATGGTTGAAAACCGGAGATCTTGGAGCTTTTGACAAACATAAAAATCTTTTCATAAAAGGACGCCTTAAGAACATGATCGTGGGATCCAGCGGCGAAAATATATATCCCGAAGAAATAGAAGCTGTCATCAACAATTTCCGTTTTGTGGTAGAGTCACTGGTGATCCAGCAGAAGGGAAAGCTTGTTGCTCTTGTACACTTCAACATTGAAGAGATGGACAGGAAATATCAGAATCTGAAGCAGAATATGGAGGAGAAACTTGAAGAGCTTGTCAACGAACTCAAGCATCATGTCAATACAAATGTCAATAAATTCAGTCAGATAAACAAAATCATCGTTCAGCCTGTTCCTTTTCAGAAAACAGCTACCCTGAAGATCAAGAGGTTTTTGTATACATAGGACATACCCCCCCCCGCTAAAGCGGGACTGCCCCCTGAAGGGGGCTCAAATCCAACTCTCATTGAAGTTTTAGTAAATCCGCGTTTTAGTTCCCCTTCTGGGGGACGTCCCGGGTACTCCGGACATGGGATTTTATTTCATTGCCTCCTTGTACCTTTTATTCACCTCATTCCAGTTCACCACATTCCAGAAAGCGTCGACATAATCGGCTCTCTTATTCTGGTACTTAAGGTAATAAGCATGTTCCCATACGTCGATGGTCAGCAGGGGAGTTCCCTTAACCGGAGAAATGTCCATAAGTGTATTGTCCTGATTAGGAGTGCTTCCCACTGCAAGCTTTTTATCGGGAGTGACATAAAGCCATGCCCAGCCGCTTCCGAACCGCGTTTTTGCTGAATTACTGAATACTTCCCTGAATTTGTCAAATGATCCGAATTCTTTAACTAAAGCTGCGGATAATTCAGCCGAAGGTGCAGTGGTTTCCTTACCGAGGTTTTTCCAGAAAAAAACATGGTTATAAAAGCCGCCGCCATTGTTCCTGAGAGCATCACCGGCCTTTGATGCTTCTGCCAGCACCTTGTCAACCGGCATATTCTCATAGGCAGTTCCCTTAACGGCATTCACATAATTGTTGAAATATGTCCTGTGATGCCTGTCGTAGTGGATCTCCATTGTCCTTGCATCAATATATGGTTCAAGGGCATTGTAAGCATAAGGCAATGCCGGAAATTCGAGTGTGTTAAGATTTTCCATAACTGTATTTTTTGAATTAATAATATTTCCTGCCAGGGATTTCCCGGAAACATAAGTCACCGCTATTCCCAGACCAAAATTCTTTATAAATTTTCTGCGTTCCATTTATATAATTTTAAAGGTAAACAAATGAAATAAATTATTGTTCAGACAAATCGCAGGAAAAATGTCAAATCAATTTATTACGTTATATGCAACTTTTAGTTTAAATTTGTCGTTATTAGAGAAACTAATCCAGGTAATATATGAAAAGAATTGTCTCCCTATTACTCCTTATGGCAATTATAACCACCCTGGTTACAAGCTGTAAGAAGAAGCCGGGTCCTGCACCCGATTTGCCGCCCCTGGAATCCATGTTGATAGATTTCAGCAATTTTGAATCTGGCAAAAAATCTGCAGATCTGTTCAATCTTCCAAAAGGTGTTGAAAACAGTAACTGGGAATTTGCAGCCTTTGTTGCAGGAACATGGAATACACTTATAGCATACACCCTGGCGGTTCCTGTAGCTGCCTTCAAGCTGTCAATTGATCAGACACCGGTATATCTCGATGATCAGACCTGGCAGTGGAGCTTTAGTGTTACAGTTCTGCAAAAAAAATATACAGCCAGGCTGACAGGCCAGAAAAGAACATCGGATATACAGTGGAAAATGTACATTACGGAGGAAGGAAAATCAGAATTCCTGTGGTTCGAGGGGACATCTTCCAGTTCCGGCGGCCAGTGGACACTGAATCATAGTTATGCATTTCAGGAACCGGTGTTGCAAATAGACTATACGCTAAGCAGTGGGGCCGTTACGATGATCAAATATACTTATATCCGCAACCTTGACGACAGCAGGGCAACAGATAAATTCAAAACAAGCTATATCGAATACGGAAAAACCACAAGCAATACTTATAATGCATATTATAATGTATATATCTACCACATTTACCTTCAAAAGTTTGTAACTGTAAAAATTGAATGGAACACTACGGGGCACAACGGCAGGGTACAGTGTTCGGAATACTTCGGTAATACAAGCTGGTATTGCTGGAACAGTAACCTGGTCAATATAACCTGTCCATAATGACCACATTAATCAGAATTGAAATCCCGGAATAATCCGGGATTTTTTATTATTTTGCGGCACGGATCTTATTCATTAGCATGTCATCAGGGAAAAAAGCAATACTGCTCATTGCAGTGATACTTATCGCTGATCAGATTCTGAAAATCTGGATTAAGACTCATTTGGTCATCGGTGAAGAAATACGTCTTTTCGGAAACTGGGGCATGATGCATTTCATTGAGAACAACGGCATGGCATTCGGAATGGAAATGGGAGGAAAGCCCGGTAAGCTTATTTTAAGTATTTTCAGGATAATAGCCATTTTCGGGATTGCCTGGTTCCTTAGTTCCCTGATCAGAAAAAAGGCAAACCCCGGACTTATACTTGCCGTGAGCGCAATTGTTGCAGGCGCAATAGGAAATATTATCGACAGTGCATTCTATGGCATGATATTCAGCGAAAGTTTTAACCAGCCTGCAGTATTGTTTCCACCCGGAGGCGGTTATTCCTCATTCCTTCATGGCAAAGTGGTGGATATGTTATATTTCCCGGTAATAAACACAACCTGGCCCGACTGGTCACCGTTCAGACCGGGGGAATCTTTTGTCTTCTTCAGGCCGGTTTTCAATATCGCCGATTCTGCAATAACATGCGGGGTAATATCCATCCTGCTCTTCCAGAAATGGATGTTCCGGGATCTTAAATGATATTCCCGTTTATTCTTGCTGCTATTCGCTGCAGCAACCGCCTATGCTGTTAAGTATTTTTCCGAAATCCCTGTGCTTAAGAAAGTAAAGAGTGTTTTTCCCTTCCCTCTTTGATGATAAGACACCCCTGTCTTTCAGAATCACCAGATGATGAGATGCGGCTGATTGTTCTATTCCCAGCTGCCTGTGAATTTCAGTCACGGTCCGTTTTTTCCCATCATCAAGATAACCAACTATGGCAATCCGCACCGGATGAGCAATTGCTTTCAAAAGGCCTGCTGCTTTTTCAAGAGTTTCCGGATCAAGCCCGTTTTGATCCATTCTGTATATATTTTAATACAAACATAAATAAATATGTTAATATATATTGTTTACTTTCCTTATGATTGATATTACATTCCAAACGCATTTATTGCCCGGTATAAACGAGTAATACCGAATTTGCTATATTTGAACGAAATATGAATTTATGTCAGTATTAAGCGATATCAGGAAGCCTGTTGAAAAGGAAATGGCAGAATTTGAATCCTACTTTAACAAGACTTTGAAGAGTGATATCCCGTTGCTTAAAATAATACTGAATTATATTCTCCGTCGCAAAGGAAAACAGATGAGGCCTATGCTTGTTTTCCTTACAGCCCGTCTGAACGGGAAGATCACTGAATCGGCATTTACTGCCGCCACGTTGATCGAACTTCTTCATACCGCATCACTTGTTCACGATGATGTGGTTGATGATGCCCATGAACGCAGGGGCGCTCTCTCCGTAAATGCATTATGGAACTCTAAAATCGCAGTGCTTGTTGGTGATTATATGCTTTCGCAGGGATTGCTTATCAGCATCGAAAAAACAAGGTATGATATGCTTGAAATTGTCTCGGAAGCTGTTAAGTCGATGGCTGAGGGAGAGCTTCTGCAGCTTCAGAAGGCCAGAAAACTGAACATAAAGGAGGACGATTATTATAAAATCATTATCAGCAAAACCGCAGCTCTCATAGCAGCTTGTACTGCCACGGGAGCCAGATCTGTTTCAGACGATCCGGATGTAATCCAGCTTATGAAGGACTTCGGAGAGAATATCGGAATAGCGTTCCAGATCAGGGATGATATTCTTGATTACGAATCAAACGGATTGACAGGGAAGGCAGCAGGAAATGATATCAAGGAAAAAAAGATAACCCTGCCCCTGATACAAGCTCTTGAACTGGCATCGGCTTCACAAAAAAGTCATATTCTTTCTATTGTCAGAAGCAGGAAAAAGACAAAAGAGGAAATAAAAGAAGTTATCGATTTTGCAGTATCCTCCGGAGGAATTGAATATGCTGAGCTTAAAATGAACCAGTACCACGATAAAGCGCTTGCCATACTTGATTCGTACCCGGATTCTGAAGTAAAAGAATCTCTGAAAAAATTCGTCAATTACACTACATCTCGTGAAAAATAGTGACCGGTGAAGCGTGAATCCGGGATCATTGCTTAAAATATCGACAATCCGTGTTGAAACTAAATGAGCAATTCTGTCATTTCACTGCATAGGCAATAATTACACCCAGGTAGTTACCGACGGCATATCCGACAATACCCACAATCAGACCGGTTAATATCACCTCCCTGTTCTTCAGGGCGCCTGCAACGACAGGAACAAAAGGAGGCGAACAGATCAGGGCGCTGCCTGAAATTATCACCGTGTCTGCATCGACTTTAAAGAATTTTGCCAGAAAGGCGTGCAGAATATGTGATCCGAACATTGCCAGTCCAACATACCAGAACAGGTTAAAAGAAATATTTACAAGCTGCCTTATATCTGCCATCGATGATACAACAAGACTGAAAATAAGAATGAAATACATCCCCGTCTGGAAGGTTTTCTGAATATTCTTGATTTTTGGAACAAATGAGAAGATTATTCCGAATGTGGTGATCAGCAATATAGTCGCGGCTGTTGAAAAGCTTTCAGGGAAAAGAAGGCTTAAGCCGTAACTGACGCCAAAAATAAGAACAGATAATCCGAATGCCCCGGTCACGGGGAAAAAAGTTTTTCTTTTAAAGTATCCCGTATATGATTCGAAGTCATCCTCAGGATTTACATTTATTATTTTACCTGACTCCGGGGATTTGAAAGGGGGAAGCCATAGAAGAAAAACACGCTGGCCCACTGATAGTATGAAGATAAGATAAATTGCGCCAAGTGCCACCTCATAAGTGTGCGTCATAAGGTACAATTCTGTATCTACATTAAGCGCTGTTTTCATTGCAGCCATATTTGGAGTTCCCCCCGTATAAACAGCAGTAAGCATACCCGATACTTTCCAGATCTCAGGTATGCTGTCCTTAAAAACCCAGTAACCGACAAATATCATGAGTACAACAGTGACCAAACCAAGGATCAGTGAGGCAATAGCAGACCTTGCCATTTTCAGCCATTTCTTTACATCCATTGAGAACAATATCATGGGCAATGCAAGCGGAACAGTTAACCGGGTAAACCAGTCCTGGTAAACATACGCCTCTCCCGGAAGCAATCCAAGATTTCCGACTAGCGCCCCGAGTATATAGCATATCAGAACGCCTCCGATTTTTTTTACTATCTTAAATCTCTGCTCAAGCAGTATTACCAGAACAGGAGTAAGCAGGAAAAAAACGATCATTAAAATAATATGGATATTCATAATTCAGATAGTTTGTATCTTTTAACTGGTCATGAAACCTTAAATAACGCACAAACGATAAATAAAATCAGGTATTGAATTCCGGTTTAATTACCAAGTAAACAAAAAATAGTTTCAGTTGCTATTTTTATCTTAATTTTAAGCCTTTATACTTAGTGGCTTATTTGAAACAGCGATTTTATTTGTAATTAAAAACTACACTAGACAAATGGTTAAATTAAAGCAAATCGAAGATTTCATTGCATGCGGTCCGGTTGCAATGGTTGGCGTTTCCCGTAATCCTAAAAAATTCGGCTTCGCAGCTTTCAGGGAACTGAAAGAAAAAGGGATGAATGTACTGCCCGTCAATCCTTATGCTGAGGAAATTCACGGTGTAAAAGTATACAAAGATATCAGTAGCCTGCCCCCGGAAGTAAAGGGCCTGCTGATAATGACAAAAAAAGCACAGACTCTTTCTGTGATCAGGGAGGCAAAGGGAAAAGGGATAAAACATATCTGGATCCAGCAAATGTCTGAAAGCAGGGAAGCTGTTCAGGAACTTGAGGATACTGATATAAACTATATCACCAATGAGTGTATCCTTATGTATTATAAACCTCACAGTGTCCATAAATTCCACAGGGCTATCCTCAAATTCTTCGGTAGATACCCAAAATAAAACCAGATGGCGGACAACAACCATGTTTTCAGTCTCGAATTTACAGTAAGAGATTACGAATGTGATCTCCAGGGAGTGGTAAACAATGCGGTCTACCAGCATTATCTGGAACATGCAAGACATGCATATCTTATTTCGAAAGGAATTGATTTTGCAAAGCTGCATGAAGAGGGTCTCGATCTTATTGTCACAAAGGTTGAAATTGACTATAAATATCCTCTGCGGAGTCTTGACAAATTTGAGGTCAGGCTTCATACTATGCGGGAGGGCAATGTGAGACTGGTATTTCTGCAGGATATTTACAGGAAACCTGATGAAAAGCTTGTCGCGAGATCCAAAGTTACCGGTGTGGCTGTAAGAAACGGGAAACCTGTTTCTCCGTTGAAAATTATTGAACAACTTAACTTATGAACTGTTAAATAACTAACAATAAAAAACATGGGCAGGAAAAAACTCTCAAGAAGACAATTTGTCGCGACAGTTTCGGCAGGTGCCGGAACAATACTTGTGGGCAATGCCATAAAAGCTGTTCCTTCCGCTGTGGCCCCAGGCAAAGCCGATCCATTCAGGAAGATAACACTCGGAAAAACCGGTATAAAAGCCACATTTCTTGGTATGGGAACCGGATTCAGCGGTTATAACCGTTCTTCAAATATAACCAGGGCAGGTGTTGCGGAACCCGTGATACGCCAGGCTTATGAAAAAGGTATTCGTTTCTTTGACTGCGCCGACAGCTATGGTACTCATCCTTTCACAAATGCTGCACTGAAGGGAATCCCGCGGGATAATTACACGCTCAGTACAAAAATGTGGGTTACATCAGGAGGTATTCCGGAGCCCGAAAGGCCTGACTCTGAAATTGTTGTCGATCGTTTCAGGAAAGAGTTAAATACAGATTACCTGGATATTGTCCAGCTGCACTGCATGACAACCGGTGACTGGACAGATCAGCAAAAACGGTTCATGGACGGGCTGGAAAACTGCAAGGCTAAAGGGATAATAAGGGCTCATGGGGTGTCTGTCCACACATTTCAGGCACTCGAAGCCGCAGCTACAAGCCCCTGGGTTGATATCATTCACGTAAGAATAAATCCATTCGGATCATCCATGGATTCAAAGGATCCGGCTAAAGTTGCTGCGGTAATTGATAAAATGCACGAATCCGGTAAGGGAATTATTGGAATGAAACTGATCGGCAACGGCAGTTACCGGGATGATACGGAAAAGATCAGCCAGGCGCTGAAATATGTCATGGGTCTGGGAACCGTGGATATGATAATCGTCGGCTTCGAGAAGCCTGAACAGATCGATGATTATATCTCCAGGATAAAATCTTCAAATTGAAACATTCACTCAAATAAATATTTTTCATTAAAAATGAAGACATCTGGTTTTCTATTGGCAATGTTTCTCCTGCTGTCTGTTGAAGGAGCTTGTCAGAAAGACGATCTTTCATCAATTATCAAACCCGGATCAGTCCCGGAAAAGCTTGCTGACGGATTCCAGTTCACAGAAGGTCCGTCTGCTGATGCCGGCGGAAATGTGTATTTTACAGATCAGCCCAACGACAGGATCCTGATATGGAATAACAAAACCGGCCTGTCAACTTTTATGGAGCCGTGCGGTCGCTCAAACGGGCTTGCTTTCGATAAGAACGGAAATCTGTGGGCCTGCGCGGATGAGAAAAATGAGATTTGGAGGATCTCTCCATCAGGGAAATCAGAATCTTTCACCCGTTTCTTTGAGGATAAAGTCTATAACGGACCCAATGATCTCTGGATTGATCCGGCCGGAGGAATTTATTTTACAGATCCCTATTATAAAAGAAACTGGTGGGATCATTCGGAAATGCCTCAGCAGAAGCAGTGCGTCTACTATCTGAAGCCCGATCTTAAGACTGTGATACGGGTAGCCGACGACCTTCAGCAGCCAAACGGCATAGTCGGCACTCCTGATGGCAAAAAAATCTTCGTTGCCGATATCCGCGGCAATAAAACATGGTCGTATACAGTAAATCCTGACGGCACCTTATCAGACAAATCGCTGTTCTGTGAACTTGGTTCCGACGGCATGACGATCGATTCAAAAGGGAATGTTTATCTCACAGGCAAGGGAGTGACCGTCTTCGACAAAACCGGTAAAAAGCTCGGTAATATACCAGTTCCTGAAAACTGGACCGCCAATGTCTGCTTTGGCGGAAAAGATCTGAAATACCTGTTTATTACAGCGAGCAAAGGTCTTTACAGGATAAGAGTTAATGTTAAAGGCACCAGGGGTTAAAGTAGTGCCTGTTTAAAGGCAAATCCGGCTGGTCCGGATATTTATATTTGTCAATCATTCAAATTTTTAACTAAATTTGTGAGCTGATTTTTTCAGTATGTTTTATTAATCAATCAATGGCAGCATGAAATACGAGGATTTTCTGGTTACCACCCTTGGCAGGGGAAACGTTGTTTCGCCTCTTAAAAACAGCCAGCGGGAAGACAGTCCCGTTTATAAATTCGTAGATGATAATGAAAGAATCATTTATGATAATTCAAGTGAATATTACAGGAAATGCATGGAATCCGGGGAAACACCTATTTCATTTGAAAAAGCCGGCCCGAAGGAGATGATATTTTTCGAGCCTGCCAAAACGAAAGTTGGAATTGTTACCTGCGGCGGAATTTGTCCGGGGCTTAATAATGTTATCCGCAGCATTGTGAATCAGCTCTTTTACCGTTATGGCATCAGCAGGGTACTGGGTTTCAAATACGGATATGAGGGATTTATTTCTGACTACAATCATGAAGTTATTGAACTTACCCCGGAAATGGTAAGCGATATTCATATTGCCGGGGGTACCATTATCGGAACAAGCCGGGGAAACCAGGATGTAGGAAAAATCGTCGACACCATGGAAATAATGAATATAAATGTCCTTTTCTGCATAGGAGGCGACGGAACGCTTCGCGGAGGACATGCTATCCATGAAGAGATAAAGAAAAGAAACCTTAAGATCGCAATAGCCGGAATACCCAAAACCATCGATAATGACATCGACCTTATTCAGAAATCTTTTGGTTTTGAAACAGCATTTTCCATAGCCAACGATATTATTGTCAATGCGCATAACGAAGCACAGGGGGCATATAATGGTATAGCCATAGTGAAACTCATGGGCCGTGATTCCGGCTTCATTGCTGCAAGCGCCTCTCTCGCAACACAGGAAGTTAACTTCGTGCTTGTTCCCGAGATAAGCTTCGACCTCTTCGGTCCAAGGGGTTTTCTTAAAGTCCTCCGTAAACGTCTGGAAGCGAAACATCATGCAGTGGTTGTCGTTGCTGAAGGAGCAGGACAGGACCTCTTTGAATCGAAAGATCTTGAAAAAGACGCCTCCGGAAACATAAAACATAAAGATATAGGGATTTACCTTAAAGAGAAAATCAAGGAAGAGTTCACAACCAAAGGATTTCCTTTTTCAATAAGATATATTGATCCCAGTTATATAATCAGAAGCGCTCCGGCGAATCCCAACGACAGTAAATTCTGCAATCTTCTTGCCCAGAATGCAGTTCACGCGGCACTCTCCGGTAAAACCGATTTTGTGGTGGGTTACTGGAATAATGAATTCACCCTTCTACCAATTCCGATGGCGGTTGCCAAACGTAAAAAGATAGATATCGAGGGAGAACTCTGGTGGAATGTGCTTGAGGCTACTGGCCAGCCGATAAGCATGAAGAATCCCTGATATGATCAGAAACATCGTTTTTGACCTGGGGAATGTGCTTATAAGCTTTAAGCCATCCGAATATCTTGAAAAAAAACAGATCCCTGAGGAAATCAGGGAAACAATCCTTACGGATATTTTTCGAAGCAAGGAGTGGCTCAGGCTTGACAATGGAGATATCAGCACGGAAGAAGCTATAGATTCAATCTCCAGGAATAGTACCCTTGAAAAGGCAGAAATAATGCGAATTTTCAACTCCAGGACTGAGATCTTCTATCCTATGGGGGATAACATAAAAATACTTCCAGAACTAATAAAAAGAGGTTTTAAGCTATATTTTATATCCAATTTCCCCGGGGATATCTATGAAGATGTTAAAAATTCCTATCCTTTCTTCAAATTGTTTGACGGTGGAATCATTAGCGCTGAGGTTAACCTGTCGAAACCTGATGTCCGCATATTCAGGTTTTTCCTCGAAAAATTCAGACTTGAACCGGGAGAATGCCTGTATATCGATGATATCGAACAAAATGTTCAGTCGGCAATATTTTCAGGAATGAGAGGCCTGGTAACATCCGGATCTTCTGATATAGGAAAACAGGTTGATGATTTACTTGATCATAACCGACCATAATAATGAACCAGTCATTCCTGATTTCATCAGGCTTGAGTTTCAGTTACAAAATACCATCATAAGGAGAAAAAATTCAAAGCCCTTTGGTAATATCTCTCAGATTTTTTAATTCTGAGTGAGTTAAAGCAGTTGAAATTCTTAGCTATATAACTAATATACAATTATTTAAATGATGGTTTGGCAGTAGTTGTTCGATATGGAAACCAGCATCATTTTTTAAGATTTTTGATCAAAATCTCTGCTTTCCTGTTTCCAACCAGTTTTTTTAGAGTTTCAAATGGTGTTAATCTTATCTTTTCTACCGAACCTATTTCTTTAAATAGAATCTCTTTCGTTCTGTTTCCTATACCTTTTATTGTGTCTAAATCTGATTTAATCATTTCGCTTGATCTCTTAAGACGATGAAAATTTATTCCGAATCTGTGTGCTTCATTTCTTAGCTGTTGAATTATTTTCAGGCTCACGGAATTCTTATCAAGGTAAATGGGAACACTATCCCCGGGAAAATATATTTCTTCAAGTTTTTTTGCAATCCCTATTATGGATATTCTTTTATCAAGATTAAGTTCTTCAAGGCTTTTTATTGCTGATGAAAGCTGTCCTTTCCCCCCGTCAACAACAATCAGCTGAGGCAGGCCCTGTTTCTCTTCAACAAGTCTTTTGTAACGCCTGTATACTATCTCCTCCATTGATGTGAAATCATCAGGACCTGATACTGTCCTGATGTTAAAATGCCTGTAATCTTTTTTACTTGGCTTTCCATTCTTAAAAACAACACAAGCGGCAACCGGATTTCTTCCCTGCAGATTTGAATTGTCAAAACATTCTATATGAACAGGTAATTCAGCAAGATGCAAGTCATTTTTAAGTTTTTCCAGGTTTTTACCTGCTCTGTTTTTCGTTTTCTCAAGCATTTCTGCAGATCTCTTCCTCTGTTCCAGCCTGTAATATATTGCATTTCTTTCCGCGAGTTCAAGAAGTTTCAGTTTGTCGCCTTTTTCAGGCACTGTGTACTTTACATTTTCAAATAGAATATCTGGTCTGAAGGGTATGATTATTTCCGGTGAATCACTTGATAATCTCTGCCTTATCTCTGTAATTGCAAATCCTAGCAACGATTCTTTTTCTTCATCCACCTTGCTTTTCAGGTCTAGTGTAAATGCCTGTATTACAGCACCATTAGTAACTTTTAAATAACTAATATAGTAGCTGTCTTCATCCTGTGTCATACCAAAGACATCCACATTTTTTATCGAATTGCTTACAACTTCAGATTTACTGCGGAATTTTGATAAAATTTCTATCTTTTCTTTTATGACCTGTGCATCTTCATATCTTAACTCTCTGGAATAATTTAACATAAGCGCCTTCAAATGATCCATAACTGCAGCAATATTCCCTCTTAGTATGTTTTTTATCTGTACAAGGTTTTCACTATATTCCTTCTCTTTCTGAAGACCTATGCAGGGAGCTTTGCAATTGCCCATATGATATTCCAGACACACTTTAAACTTTCCCGAAATTATGTTCTTTTCGGTCAGATATAAAGAACATGTTCTGATTTTATATAAGTGTCTTATCAGTTCAAGAAGTGTTTTTACCATTAATCCCGATGTATAAGGACCGTAGTAAACAGATCCGTCTTTAATCGTATTCCTTGTGCTGAATATTCTTGGAAAAGGTTCTTTCTTTATACAGATCCATGGGAATGTTTTATCATCTTTTAAAAGTATATTATACCTGGGCTGATGTTTTTTTATGATATTATTCTCAAGCAGCAAAGCATCCGATTCATTTGCCACGACAATGTGCTTTAGTGCAACAGCCCGTTTTAGCATTACCTGGGTTTTTCCTGATTGGTTTTTCATAAAATATGAGGAAACCCGTTTTTTCAGGCTTTTTGCCTTTCCTGCATAAATTATATTTCCGGAGGCATCAATAAACTGGTAAACTCCCGGCTTATCCGGCAGAACTTTCAATAATTGTTTTGCGTCTATTGACATATAATATTATTTCCTTTCAAAGATAGAAATTGTAAACAACAACCTTTGTTGTGCTGAAAGGAGCTGGCTGATGGTAAGGATAACCAATTTAATTTCAGATCATTATTGCTATACAGGTATTAAATTGTAAGTGGTACTTAAATATAATTCAGTCCTGAAACAGGGATATGCGGCAGAATCTGTTCACATCAAACAATCCTTTGTCGCTTATCTTAAGCTCGGGTATGACCAGTAAGGCCATAAATGAAAGTGTCATGAACGGAGCTGATAACCCGCAACCCATTAATCTTACCTGGTCTGACATTTTCTCATATGAACAGGCAGTTTCTCCTGCCGGCCTGTCCGACATTATTCCTGCTACAGGCAGGGGCAGGGAGCTTAATATATCTCCGCATGATACTGCCAGTCCGCCTTTCATCTTTATTATTGCGTTAATTGCCTTGACTATATCTGTGTCATTTGTTCCAACTGCTATTATATTATGACTGTCATGTGCAACCGAGCTTGCAAAAGCACCTTTTTTCAGCCCGAATCCATTTATGAATCCTATTGCAGGCGGACCATCATTATACCTGTCTTTGACCGCTATTTTAAGAATATCCTTCTTTATATCAGGTGTTATAATATGACCTTTAACGACATTTACAAGTCTCTGTCCTGTCAGCAATTCTCCATCATAAGCTTCCATGGCAAGCATTTTTAATCCGCCGGCCACAATTTTTATTTGTTCACCACTTATCCTGCTGCAGTTAAATCTGTTCACCGGTTCTTTAGCTTCATAGCTGAAAAGCACATTTCCCCTGTCGTAGACTTTCTTTCCTTCAATCCATGTTTCCAGAACGTTCATTTCATCATATTTATCGACTATAATAAAATCTGCTTTATCTCCTTCGCGGAGTAATCCTGCATTAAGATTATAATGCAGAGACGGGTTGAAAGTACATGATCTTATAACATCAAATAAATCATATCCCTCTTTTACAAGTCTTGAAACCAATCCATTAATATGTCTTTTCACAAGCATTTCGGGATGAAGATCATCACTGCACAGCATTACCTTTTCCGGATGCGTCTTAAATAAATCCCTCAGAGAATCCAGGTTTCTGGCAGCGCTTCCTTCCCGGATGATAATTTTCATTCCCAGGCTGATTTTTTCCAGGGCTTCATCCATTGAGCTGCATTCATGATCTGTTGATATTCCTGCATTTATATATTTTGACAGACCAGCACCTCTTAATCCCGGGGCATGCCAGTCAACGGGTTTTCCATATTTTCCTGCAAGACTCAGCTTTTTTAATACTTCGGGATCTTCGTTAATAACGCCCGGGAAATTCATCATTTCTGCCAAGTATTTAACTTCTCTTTTCTTCAGGAGTGTTTCAATATCCAAGGCGTCAATTTTTGCACCAGAGGTTTCATTTTCAGTTGCAGGCACGCAGGATGGTGCACCGAACCAGAATTTTACGGGTACTTTAGATGCATCGTCTGTCATGAATTCTATTCCCTGCATCCCCAGCACATTTGCTATCTCATGCGGATCGCATACAACACCGGTTGTTCCACGTGAAACAGCTTCCATGGCAAATGCTCCTGGTGTACACATTGAGCTCTCAATGTGAATGTGCGCATCAATTAAACCAGGTATTATGTAATTCTTTTTTCCCTGAACATTTTTAATCCTATCTATTCTCTCTATTACACTACCCTTTAAATAAACCTTAGCCGCATATATTTCTCGTCTATTAATGTCTATAAGATTCTCTGTTATTACCATCATTTTAGTTTTCTCTCATTTAATACCTGGTTTCTTTTTGTTATCTATCATTGCCAATGTATTTTTTTGTATTTAAAATATTGATTTTATTTTCTAAAAATAAAAATGTTCCACGTGGAACAATTATCTTCCTAAATACATTAGTAATATATTGATGTCTGATGGTGAAACTCCGCTTATTCTTCCAGCCTGTCCTATATTCTGTGGTTTTATCCTGCTCAGTTTTTGTCTTCCTTCAGTGCTTATAGATAAAAGTTCATTATAATTTATGTCGCATGGAATTTTAAGGTTTTCTAATCTTCTTATTTTTTCTGCTATTATTTTCTCTCTTTGTATATATCCTTCATATTTAATTTTAATTTCCGCTGCTTCTGTTATTTCATTAAATCTTATATTATTTGAATTTTCCAGATCACATCTTCCTTCTATCTTATTTATAAATTCATTTAGTATTACTTGTGGCCTTGTTGCTATGTTTATTGCTTTTACCTTCTGCTTTAGTGGAGCTGTTTTAATTTCTTCCAGATATTTATTAATTTTTTCAGGTTCAATACTTTTTGTTTCCAGGTAATTAATCAATTCAGCAATTAATTTTTGCTTTTCTTTCATTATTGTTAATCTTTTCTTTTCTGCCAGTCCTATTCTATATCCTTTTTCAGTCAGTCTTTCGTCTGCATTATCCTGTCTTAATAAAATTCTGTATTCTGCTCTTGATGTAAACATTCTGTAAGGCTCATCAACACCTTTCGTCACCAGGTCATCAATTAAAACTCCAATATATGATTCGTCTCTTCCCAGTATAAAGCTTTCATTCTTTCTTAGTTTCAATACAGCATTAATCCCCGCCAATAATCCTTGTGCTGCAGCCTCTTCGTAACCTGTCGTCCCGTTAATCTGTCCTGCAAAATAGAGGTTTTCAATCATCTTTGTTTCAAGCGTATGCTTAAGTTGTGTTGGCTGAAAGAAATCATATTCTATTGCATATCCTGGCCTGAATATTTCAACTTTTTCTAATCCTTTTACTTTTCTTAAAGCTTTTATTTGCGTTTCTAATGGCAGACTGCTTGCAAAACCGTTTACATAATATTCAATCGTATTCCGTCCTTCAGGTTCAATAAACAACTGGTGTTTTTCCTTTTCCTTAAATGTCACTATTTTATCTTCCACACTCGGACAATATCTTGGTCCTCTTCCTTTAATTCTCCCTGTGAATAACGGACTATATTTTAATCCTTTCTTTAATTCTTCATGAACCTCTTTATTTGTATAAGTTATAAAGCAACTTTTTTGATCATTTAATATGTTTTTTGTATGCATGAACGAAAAGGCTCTGTCGTCATTATCGCCTTTTTGTTCTTTCATTTTTTTAAAGTTTATTGTTCTCCCGTCTATTCTGGCGCTTGTTCCTGTTTTCATTCTTTCTACCCTGAATCCCAGTTCAGCCAGTTGATCGCTTAATTCGTATGCAGCCTGTTCTCCTGACCTTCCTCCTTTTAACTTACTAAAACCAACATGCATTACAGCATTCAGGAATGTTCCGTTTGTAAGAATTACAGCTTTTCCCTGGAATTTATTTCCAAAAGCAGTTTCGATGCCTACAGCTTTATTGTTTTTTACTATTATTCTTTTTGCCAGCTCCTGCCATATATAAAGATTATTTGTTCTTTCCAGCTCTTTTCTCCATTCAGCTGTAAATTGCTGTCGGTCACACTGTGATCTCGGACTCCACATAGCAGGTCCTTTTGATTTGTTAAGCATTCGGAATTGTATAGCGCTTCTGTCGGTAATTATTCCGCTCAGGCCTCCCAATGCATCAATTTCCCTTATTATTTGACCCTTTGCTATACCTCCCATAGCAGGATTACATGACATTTGTGCCAGTTTTGTCATATCCATTGTAATCAGCAGTGTTTTAGCTCCCATTTTTGCTGC
>Ga0172362_10001398_pt1 | contig 20644 bp, 19 predicted proteins | sample LakKivs1_kivu2a2_FD_114534 | JGI IMG/M metagenome (GOLD analysis project Ga0172362, IMG submission 114534) | Sediment microbial communities from Lake Kivu, Rwanda - Sediment s1_kivu2a2 | ecosystem: Environmental > Aquatic > Freshwater > Lake > Sediment | place: Rwanda: Western Province, Lake... | reverse complement strand
GTTACCGCTGCTGCCTTTTAGTGCCGAGTGAAAGGCGCGTTCGATTCTGTCGCGGTCTTGCTCATAAATTATCGAGCTTGGGTAATCGGACATGGCCATTATCTCTTTGATGTTGTAGCCTGTAATTCGCTGTACCGCAGGATTCGTCCACAGCACACGGCCGGGAGGGCCGACCCAAACCTCCCAGCCGTACGTATAGTCCGCGATTGCTCGAAAGCACTGGTCGGTCATGCGAGCAACTAATTCAGTGCGTTTTCGCGCGCCGACATCGTCGTAAATGGCAACAATCTGACCGGAAGGAAATCGATAGACGTAGTTTTCCCGCCAGCCCGCAATCCGCTGGTCCTTATAAACCGAGATGGGATGGTGTTCGGGAGTGCCGGTCTTATATACCCGTTTGAACACGTCGAAAAGACCGAACTGCTTAACACCAGGAAAGACCTCCGTTACTTTTTTGCCGATGAGCTCTTCTTTCTTGATGTGATCGATTTGTTCGGCGGCCGGATTGAAGTCCACAAACACGAAATCCTCGCCGTCGTTGCGGGCTTCATAGATTGCTATACCGCTGCATACGTTCTCGAAAAGAACCTTGAATTTCGCCTGATATTCTTTTGCCTCGTCTTCGCTCGGCATGAAGGTTTTCTTCTCTTCATCCTGAGCGGAGTCGAAGGATGATCGGTTGATTTCCATACTATATCTCCGCCTGGAATATCCATATTTACGCATTCATAATAATATATACTTCAGTTTCATGATGCTTGTTCGAGGCTCCGATTTCCGTCGAGACATATTTTACAACCATTAGGATTGGAATGGCTAACAGGAAATTTAAATATTGAATTCATCTGCCCGGTTAACCGGCTACCCGGCTGCCGATTTGATAGACGGCAAGTGTTATGATATAGGCCAGGATGGTAAGACTTAAGAACTGGAACATCGCCCAGCGCCAGGAGTTCGTCTCCTGCCTTGTCATCGCAATTGTTGCCGCACAAGGCGCATAGATCAGGCAGAAAAGCATAATACAAAAGCCGGTTAACGGCGTGTAGTTGGATCGCAATTGCTGCCGGAGAGTAGTAGTTCCTTCATTTTCGCCGCCGACCGCGTAAACGATTGCTAATTGAGAGACGAAGACTTCCTTGGCCGCGGTTGCACCGATCAGGGCGGTCCCGATCTTCCAGTCGAAGCCGAGCGGCTTGATGATGGGTTCTATCGCTTTTCCCAATCTGCCGATAACTGAATATTCCAGTTTGATTTGCCGGGCCTGCTCGTCCGACATGCCTATCAGAGATTCCCGGCCGGGTTTCGGGTAGCTGCTTGCAAGCCAGAGCATGATCGATATGGCGAGAATAATCGTGCCGGCCTTTTTCAGATACATCCAGCCCCTGTGCCACATGTGAAGGCAGACTGATTTGAGCGTGGGCGCGCGATAAGGCGGCAGCTCCATGACGAACGGGATGGTCTCGCCCTTAAAAAACGTCAGACGCAGGACTTTAATCAGTACAACAGCCAGAACGATACCGATTAAATATATAAGCCACATTATCGGCCCATGCCAGTTCTCAGGGAAAAAAGCCGGGATGACCAGCGCATAAATCGTCAATCTGGCGCCACAGCTCATCAGAGGCATGACCATGATGGTAGTTAGCCGGTTGCGCCGGTTTTCGAGGATTCGGGTGGCCATGATTGCCGGTACGGTGCAGCCGAAACCTATGAGCATCGGGATGAAACTTTTGCCGTGCAGGCCGATTTTGTGCATGATGCGGTCCATAATAAACGCCGCCCGGGCCATGTAGCCGCTGTCTTCGAGTATCGCAATGGCCAAAAAAAGCAGCAGAATATTAGGCAAAAAGACAATCACACCTCCTACTCCGCTAATAATGCCGTCGACTAAAAGGGATCTTAGCCAGCTTTCACTGCATGCCGGCCAAAGGCCGGTGATCGCCCGCCCGGCCCAATCTAAGAACGCTTCCAGCCAGTCCATCGGATATTTTCCGATTTTAAAAGTAAAAATAAAGACCAGGTACATCAGAATCAGAAATATCGGCAGTCCCAGCACTCGATTTGTTACGAGCGCATCTATCATGTCGCTGTAGCCGTAGCGCGTTTCGACGGTGGTTCTAATCGTCTCCTGACATGCGCCAGAGACGAAGCCGTACCGGCGATCCGCTATGATGATCTCCGGCTCATCGCCAAAGATGCTTTTCAGATGCTCGATGCTGGCTTTGACGGCATCGATCACTTCCCGGCACTGGATTTTTTTTGCCATATCCTCGTCCTGCTCCAGCAGCTTAATCGCCGACCATTTCGAGCCATACTTTTCAGCCAGGTGCTGTTCTTTGCCGGTAATCATTGCCTCGATTTTTATCAGCTCGTGCTCGATTTCTTCGCCGTAATTGATGTTATGAGTACGCCGGACCCTGCCGTTCTGCGCTGTTTGTACAATCGCCTCAAGCAGTTCTTTTTTGCCTTTTCCTTTGCTGCCGATTGTCTGAACAATAGGTGCTTCAAGCAGCCTGGAAAGCTGCTCGATGTCGAACAATAACCCCTTCTGCTCGGCAACATCGCTCATATTGAACGCCAGAACGAGCGGGACATTCATTTCGATAAGCTGTGTTGCCAGATAAAGGTTTCGTTCGATACATGATGCGTCAATAATATCAACCACTACGTCCGGCTGCTCTTCGACAATGAAGTTGCGGGAAACAATCTCTTCGATTGTGTATGCGGTCAAGCTGTACGTCCCCGGCAGGTCAACAAACGTAATCTCGTGTCCTTCATATTTGCACAGACCTTCCTTCTTCTCTACTGTTACGCCGGGATAATTGCCCACGTGCTGGCGGGCGCCGGTCAACAGGTTAAATATCGTGGTTTTTCCGCTGTTAGGATTGCCGGTCAGGGCGACCTTGATCTTTTTCATAATCGCAGTTATCCACCATAATCTTATCCGCCATCCCCCTGCCTAACATCATCCTGGAGCCTTTGACACTGATAACAAAAGGACCGGGATGGCTGTTGTTTATGACGGTTATTTCAACGTGGGGCAAAAGACCCATTGCAGCAAGACGACTGTTTAAACCACGGCCGGCCTTGACACAGACTAATTTCACCGTCTCACCGGACTGAATCGTTGACAGAGGTATAACTTTCTTCTGCTCCATTTTTACCATTTCGCCTGACTGCCCTTTCTGACATCTGCTTGTCGCAGAAATTTCGAAATTGGTCCGCCAAGTCGCAGCCGTTTTCGCTGCCGTGGCTTACGAATTCGATAAAACATAACAATTTTGTGATGATTCCAGGCCCCAGCGCATGTTCGGCCTTGCAGGCGGCCTGCTGGGCGGTTTTTGGCTCGATGCCAAGGATATCGATGAAAAAGAACTCTAGAATTTTGTGTTTTTCAGCGATTTGGGCTGCTGCGGTCCGGCCGCTTTCCGTCAAAGTCACGTAATCATACGGCTTGTAGTTGGCCAGGCCCTTTTCCTTCAACACCCGTAAAGCTCCGGTTACAGAAGCTCGGGTTACGTTAAGGGATTTTGCTATGTCCTTGCTGCGGGCGATTTTAGATTCTTTAGCAAGGTTGAAAATCGCTTCGAGATAATCTTCCAAAGACGAACTTAAATCAGCATTTTCTACCGTCATTACTGTTTTCCCTTAATTTTATTTGTTTTACCTAATATAGTTAGTCTAACCTAACATTGTCAAGACTTTTGTAAAAAATTATTGATTTTCATGTAATATCGTCGATTTTTTATCGCTCTACAGCCCCGTGCTTGCGGAGCAGTTCAGCTATTTCCTTATAACCTTGCCAGACGGCACAACGAAGAGGAGTAATACCATCTTTATCTTTAGAATTAACTTTCGCCCCGTGAGCGATCAGAAGCTCGACAATTTCTTTGTGTCCTATTATTGCCGCCCAATGTAAAGGAGTAACTCTCATGATATCTTTCGCATTTACATCCGCTCCCTTGTCAATAAGAAGCTCGGCAACGCTCTTATGGCCCTCAACAACCGCCAGGTGTAATGGGGTGCTGCCTTTGGCTCTAACTATTCTTCTTGTTGAAGAAAAGAGACGGGACGCGGTTTTCGCGTTCACATCAGCCCCTTTTGCAATTAGCAGCTCGGCAATTTCCTTATGTCCGTTAATGGCCGCCCTGTGTAGTGTATCGCCGTCAATTTCGGCCCCATTGGAAATGAGAAGCTCTACTATAACTTTATGGCCCGACATTACCGCCCGATTAAGCGGGGTAACACCGCCTTTATCTACGGCATTAATCTTCGCTCCCCGGGTGATAAGAAGCTCGACCATCTCCCTGCTGCCCTGCCCTGCCGCCCAGTGCAAAGGGCTGGCGCCAATTCCAGCGGTGTTTTTTGTGCCGACGTCCGCTCCCTTGTCAATGAGCAGCTCGGCTACTTCCTTGTGCCCTTCTATGGCTGCCCATGATAAAGGCGACAGCGAAAGGTAAGAATCTTTAGCGTTGACAAGCTTCGGATTCTCGGTCAACAGGACCTTCAATTTGTCAAGATCGCCCCGCTGAACAACGTCGAAAATTTCAGAGCCAATACTGGCGCCATGTTCGCGGAGAAGCTCTACTAATTCCTTACGACCCTCCATGGCCGCAACATGCAGAGGAGTCCTGCCGCTGTCATCTTTGACGTTAACGTCCGCTCCATTGGTAATCAACAGCTCCGCTATTTCTTTACGACCGTCGCGGGCTGCGAAATACAAAGGAGTCTTGCCGCTGCCTTCTTTCGCATTAACTTTTGCTCCTTTAGCAATCAGCAGCTCAACAACGTCTTTATGCCCCTCCGTAACGGCGGCGTGCAGAGGGGTCCACATGAATTTATCTTTGACGTTAACGTCCGCCCCGTGGTCGATAAGAAGTACGGCTATGTCCGCGTGGCCATATTGAGCCGCATCGTGCAGGGGAGTCTGGCCGAAGTGATTTTCACGAGAGGTAACTTTTGCTCCTCTGGCCAGAAGAAACTCCACCACGTTCTTGTGACCTTTGTAAGCCGCCACGTGCAGAGAAGTCCAGCCGTCTTCGTTTTCGGCATTGAGAAGCTCCGGCTTCACTGCCAGGATTGATTGGATCGCAGTGAGGTCTCCGCTTATCAAAGCCTTCGTCAGCTCAGGTGGAGCCTGTGCCGCACAACCCGCCAAAGTTAAACCGGATAGGAAAACCACCATTGTCTTGATTGCATTTTTATGGGTTGTCATAATTTATCCTATATAGCTTCTCGCTCTTTCTTTTATAATAATGGTATGCGAGTTACTTTATTGAGGGTTTTTGAAGATTTTATGGAAATGAATGTTACCAGTCAAGTGAGATTGGTTCCTGTAAATTTAGAAAATTTATTTGTTTTATGAACCACGTTATACTATAATTGATTGTAGTTACGGGGCGTGGCGCAGTTTGGCTAGCGCGCTTGCATGGGGTGCAAGAGGTCGCAGGTTCAAGTCCTGTCGCCCCGATTCAAAAATGCGGATTTTTCCTAAACACACTAATTGACTTGACCGTGGCTTGTCTTTTTACCATCGAAATGGCAATAAAGGCATTAATCCAATCGTTTATTCAAGGGGATATGCTAAAGTTCATCGCTCAGACAAGCCGTACAGGTGTAAACCGGATTCTGGAACGGAAGGAAGCGGTGGTGTGCAAACATAGTAGGAAAAAGTGGCTTCTCGGCATAAAGTGTTATACTTTTTTGGCATTTTTTACGGGAACACTAGTTGGTTCCGCAAGAATATTGTTTACAATGTTATGAAAATACGTTTTTATAGGACCTGAAGCTTGCAGGCATATTTGAGTGAAGTGTAAATGGAAAATCTCGGATTAAGGAAGATATGAAGCCCTATAGGAGTAACCAACATATGGAGGTAGAGCAGGAGATTAGGCGCTATATAATTGATAACATACTCTTTGGAGACGTGGGCGATTTGGATGAAGACATCCCTTTTCATGAGAGTGGCATACTTGACTCTATGGGATTTCTTGAATTGATTACTTTTGTCGAGACAAAGTTTGCTATTAAGATCCCGGACTCTGAGCTGAATCCTGAGAACTTTGATACTCTACGGAAGATGTCGAGCTTTTTTGAGGAGAAGTTGAGTGAGAAGAAGGGTTTATAATCTACAGCCCCACTGAGATTTGAAAAATCCAATCTAAAACGTTTACAGATTGATTCGCCTTTGTTTGGTGATAATGCCCGTTAGTACAAATAATTGATGTAGGATATGATCAATTTTGATCCAACCCTGATTCATGATTGGCTTGTCCGTTCTGCTCGATGTACGCCGAACAAGGAGGCTATTGTTTGCGGTCGAGATCGTCTGACATACAGAGAGCTTAATGTGTACTCCGATCGCTTTGCCGAAGCACTTCTTGACCTGCGGGTACGCAGGCAGGATAGAGTAGCTATCCTTACAGGCAACTGTCCTGAGACTGTGGTTTCTCTCTACGGAGTACTCAAGGCAGGTGGAGTGTTTGTAATTGTCGAAGGCAATATTAAGGCACGTCGGTTGAGATATATTATAGAAGATTCCGGGGCAAGGGTTTTGATTGCCAAGTCGAATCAGGCATCCATTATAGATCAGGCCTTAGAGGGGCTCGACGGAGATTTCAGGGTTATATGGGTTGGTACAGGTGGAGATGCGGCCACCTCCTCCGGTTTTTCCGGCATTAGCTGGGACTCCATTTTCTCCGAATTGCCTAACACAAACGGTCAGAAGTGCGCAGTGGAAAAAGATAGCCCTTGCTGCATTGATATCGATTTGGCTGCCCTGATCTACACATCTGGGACAACCGGCACTCCCAAGGGCGTGATGTGCACCCACCAGAATATGATTTCCGCAGCCAAGAGTATCATTCGATACATCGATAATCGGCAAGACGATATCGTTCTTAACGTATTGCCGTTATCATTCGGCTATGGTCTATATCAAATTCTTACATCAATAATGTTTGGCGGGACAGTCATTCTCGAACGTTCGTTTTTTTTTCCTCATGCCACATTGAATCTGATTGCCGAAGAGAAAGTCACTGGTTTTCCATTGGTACCGAGCATGGCGGCTATAATGCTCCAAATGGAGAATATCAGCAAATATGATTTCAGCACGCTTCGCTATATAACCAGCGCGGGCGATGCTCTGCCGGTTGGACACCTTACTCGTTTACGCCGGTTGGCTGCCTCCGCAAAGATTTTTAACATGTATGGCCTGACTGAGTGCGTGCGTGTCTGCTACCTTGCGGGTAAGGAACTGGACCAGCGGCCCTCTTCGGTAGGCAAAGTGATACCGAATTGTGAAGTTCGCATTGTGGATAATAACGGAAATGAGGTAGGGCCCGGAGAAATTGGAGAGTTAACCATCAGAGGTTCCAATGTAATGCAGGGCTATTGGAATGATCCACAGATGAGCGCTGACGTTTATCGTCCCGGAGATTATCCCGTCTCGCGATGGCTGTACTCTGGTGACAATTTCCGGAAGGATAATGAGGGGTACTTGTATTTCGTCGGCAGGAAAAACGATATGATCAAAACCGCAGGCGAGCGGGTCAGCCCCAGGGAAGTGGAGGATGTAGTCTGTGAGTTACAGCATGTCGCCGAGGCCGCAGTGGTCGGGGTGCCGGATGAAATGCTGGGACAGGTGATCAAAGTATTTATTGTGCGGACAACTGACAAATTGAGAGAGGAAGATGTACTAAAATACTGCGTGAGCAATCTGGAGCCATTATTGGTCCCCAAGTATGTGGAGTTTGTTTCAGATTTACACAGATCTTCACACGGCAAGATTAACAGGAAAAAGTTACAGGAAAGTCAGAAATGAGCCTCACACAGAAAAGAAAAATTCTTTCCCTGGATGCGCTCAAGCTGGATTGCGACAAAGAGCTGGCGATAATAGCAGCAGGTATACGAAATTGCATAATAAGAAGCTTTAAGAAGAGGGGCGTTGTTATCGCTCTGTCCGGAGGAATTGATAGCAGCCTTGTAGCGGCGCTCTGTGTTCGAGCACTGGGCAAAAACAGGGTGTTTGGGCTTCTCTTGCCGGAAAAGGAGTCTTCTACTCAAACGTTGACGCTTAGCGATATGATTGTAGATCATCTTGGTATACAGGCGGAGCGACAAGACATTACAGAGATTCTGACGGCAGTCGGATGTTATCGGTATCGTGATGAAGCGATCAAAAGCGTGATACCTGAATATGATCAAGACTATAAATGCAAGATTGTACTTCCGTCTTTGCTCGTTCAAAGCAAATTGCGGCTTTTTTCGGTGGTCGTCCAGTCACCAGATGGCAGGCAAATAAAGGCGAGACTACCGTCTGAAGCATATCTCCAAATCGTAGCGGCTACCAATTTCAAGCAGCGTATCAGAATGATGTTAACATATTATTATGCTGATAAACTAAATTACGCCGTTGTGGGGACACCGAACCGCCAGGAGTATGACCAAGGATTCTTTGTGAAACTTGGCGACGGAGCCGGCGATATTAAACCAATTGCACATCTTTACAAGACGCAAGTTTATCAAATGGCCAAGTTTCTCAAACTGCCGGAAGATATATGCAAGCGCCTTCCGACAACTGACACCTATTCGATACCACAAGATCAAGAGGAATTCTATTTCTCTGTGCCGCACGATATTCTGGACCTCTGCTTGTATGCAAAGAATCACATTATCCCGCCTGAGGAAGTCGCGAAGGCGGTCCACTTGGATATAGAACAAGTGAAGCGTGTGTATCACGACATAGATAACAAGAGGAGGGCAACTCGCTATCAACATGCACCGCCCATCCTATTACAGAAGGTAAATGAGATCACATATTAGGTGTCTCCACATAATTCTTGTAGTATCGGAAGGGACAATCAGAATCCTTTATTCTGCTTATAGTAATTATGTTTTGCTCAGGCAGATCTGAGTAACTCGATGCGACAGACAGCACTTTCATATCATACCCTTCAGTCTTGTTAAAATTTCTGAGATATTAATCCCGTCTATAACGAATGTCTTAATAAGCAGAAGTACAATGATGGTAGCTATCCCACCAAATGTGTATGCAAGCACGCGTATATTCTTTTTTCCTGAAGTGCTTAATTCGTCGAGCGTAGAAATTGCTCTGTTCATATTATCTTTATTTGTATTTAGAGCAATTTCGAGAATACCGAATTTCTTTTGTATATCTTCCAGTTGGTGTAATAAGCTTTCACCGCTAATTTCATCGAACTTAGCTATAATCGTGCTGCTTTTCTCTGTTAAATCTTTCATAGCCTTAATCAGTGATTCAATCTTTTGGCTTGTCTCTTGAAGAGATATCTTTGCAGATGCATACGATTTTATTTGTGAATTTAGATCTTGTAATTTATTTACTAATTCTTGAGCTTCTTGTTCGATCTTGTTTAAGTTGTCTGATTCGTTTGGCATATTAACCTCCTAAGTGACCTTAAATGTGGGATATCGGTATTTGGTGGATGAGAAACAAGGGGGGCTTAATGCGATCCTTTATTATGTGTTTTTTTTGCACGGTCTATTGGTCCTTAATATTAATAACATCCGGCTTCTCTACATCAGATTTTACCAAAAGGCCTTGCCATCAATCAATACTCAATTATTCAACTATCACACTAACGCTTGACAATTATGCTCATGTCAAAGGAGAATTGTTCCGCGGGATAATCGAGAATCAGCCAGACTTGGGAAATAGTGATAATATTACTGGCTTGACTTGTGCTTGACTTTTCGGCGGACTTTGTTATACTTGATTATACAATAATAGAATGTAAAGCCGCAATTATGAACGAAAAACTGCGTTTCCAGTTTAATACCGAGTCTTTTGAAGGGACTGGGAGTCAAGAGGTCGCGCAGGTTCAGGTCCTGACGCCCCGATTTATTCGATTTGCAAGTATAATGACGTGTGCCTTTAGATTTTTTTAAGGATTAGGGGGAGTGGTAAATATTTTTCAGAATTATTCGGAAGGAAGTAAAATGCTGCTATTAAGAAAAAAGTCTGTTTCTTCAGGTTGTCCAAAAATAGATACGCGTTCTGGTCACAAGCAAAAAGGTCGCTGGTTGTTCTGGCTTTTTCCATTCACCGGACTTGTCGCGCTTGTATGGTTTTTGGTGCGAGTCCTGCCGAAGCCTTCGCGGGCAACGTACCCCTGCCAGCGGGTGGCCTTTCCTATGGCATCGGGTTTTGTTATCTGGCTGTTGGGGCTGGCCGGCTCGATGAGCGCTTTTCGTAAAGCCAAACACTATCGTACGCAAGCGCGTTTTGTACTGTGCGCGGTGTTCGTTGCTGTGAGCATTGGATTTATATGGATGGCTTTGAGCTCGAGCGAAGAGAAGGTGACTATGGCCGCTATACAAACTCCTAATGCGCCAATTGGTGTTGCCCAGGGCATGCAGCCGGGGCGCGTCGTGTGGATACACGATCCGAATGCTACAGATTGGGACGGCTATTCTTGTCCCGAGCATTGGTACGATGACAACCATACGAATCAGGCGGTGGTGGACAAAATGGTTTCACGGGCGATTCGCGGCCTGGCCGGCGAGAGTTCGGATGCGGCGGCGTGGGACGCGATTTTCCGGAACTTTAACCTTCGCCGGGGCAAAGGCGATGTTGGATATACCGCCGGCGAAAAGATTGCCGTGAAGATAAATAATACATTGTGTTACAACGCGAATACCAGCACGTTCGAGAAGCGGTCCGACAATAGAAACAGGATTGACAACTCCCCGCAAATGACTATCTCGCTGCTTTACCAACTGGTAAATGTAGTCGGGGTAAATGAGGCGGACATCGCTATCGGCGACCCGGGACGGATAATGCCGACCTTTTATTATGACATCGTGCACGCAAGGTTCCCGAACGTATGCTACATGGCCAGTTACGGCGGGCTTGGACGGACTGAATCGACGTTTTCAGACGTGGAGTTCTACTGGAGTACCCCCGACGCAGACGGCAAAAGACAGGACTATATACCGAGCTTGTTTGCGGAGGCGGAATATATGATTAACTTCGCCATTCTCAAGAGCCATGACAGCGGCGGAATAACAGTGTGCGGCAAGAACCATTACGGCTCGCTTTTGCGGAATCCGGACCGAACGCTCCGGGGTCAGCGATATGACTATTACGACATGCACAGCAGCCTGCCGGTTAATCGCAGGGGCATGGGATATTACCGTGCCATCGTGGATTTAATGGGCCATCCCGAACTGGGCGGCAAGACGGTTCTTTATATTGTCGATGGTCTTTTTGCCGGGCGGAACTGGGATTCGCGGCCCGTCAAGTGGAACATGGCGCCGTTTTACGGCGACTGGCCGTCCAGCGTATTTGTTTCTCAGGACCCGGTGGCAATCGATTCGGTCTGCTACGATTTTCTGTGGACCGAGTGGAATGATTATCCGCATTACGACGGCGCCGAAGACTACCTGCACGAGGCGGCTCTGGCCGACAATCCGCCTTCGGGAACGTTTTATGACCCGGACAAGAACGGAGTTGCCCTGGCCAGCCTGGGAACCCACGAGCATTGGAATGACCCATATTCCAAACAATACTCCCGCAACCTGGGCATCGGTGACGGTATAGAATTAACGTCGCCTGTGCTGGCGGACTTTAACGGCGACGGCGTAGTTGATTGCGTGGATTTTACGACCTTAATGGATCAGTGGCAGCAAACTTCGGAACAGCTTTCCGCTGATATTGCGCCGGGCCCATCCGGTGATGGAATTGTCGACATGCAAGATTTAGTCCTGTTTGTGGATTGTTGGACGAGGTAGTATCAAGTGCTACTTGTGACCGGTTTTTCTCTTGCTGAGTAACGCGTAGCCCAATATAACCAACAGAGCAATCGCCGAGGCGTATTTTACAAAGTCCGGCAGCATCCAGTGCGAATGGGCGGTGATGTCAATATCCACGCTGGTGATCAGGAAGTCAAGCAGGATGCCGCCCAAAAGAGCACAGCCTGCTACTGCAGCAAGATAAATAATTGCTGTTGCCCTGCCTAAAGTTTTCCAGATAGTTATGAATGAAGCTGCATTTGTTGCCGGGCCTGTCATGAGAAAAACCAGTGCCGCTCCGGGCGTAAGGCCTTTCAATATCAGAGCCGCCGCCACCGGCACTGAGGCCGTTGCGCACACATAAACCGGTATACCTAAAAACATCATAACGACCATAGCAAAAATTCCCGTGCCGAGTTTTTCCGCGAAATAGCCGTCCGGCACGAGGGCGGAAATAAAGGCCGCTATAACCAGCCCCAGCAACATTGCCCTGCCTATGTCCCTCGGCAGTGTGATAAATCCGTATTTCAACCCTCTGACGACTCTGCCTGATTTTTTGCTGCTACAGCACTCATCTGTACATTTTTCAGCGGAACTTTTCCCGGCCTCTGGTCCACGCTCGAATAAATCGACCAGAGCACCGCCAACAAGACCAGTAATGAATGCCGCCACCGGCCTGAAAACAGCAAAAACAGGGCCTAAAAGGCTCAATGTCACGAGGATACTGTCCACACCGGTTTGAGGCGTGGAAAGAAGAAACGCTATCGTAGAGCCTTTGCTCGCGCCGTGCTTATATAATGACATCGAAACTGGGATGACGCCGCACGAGCATAAGGGCAGCGGGACTCCGAACAGCGACGCCTTTAGCAGAGGCCACGGCCCCTTACCACCCAGATGTTTTTCAACAAGCTGCTGCGAGACCAGCACAGAAAGAAGCCCGGCGACAAAAAAGCCGAAAAGCAAATACGGCGACATTTCGAGAATGGTGTCCCAGAAATCCGTTATTACCGTTTTGATAAAATCGTTCATTTTTTATTCCTCGCCTGACGAGAAACCGCTGCTTCCGAGACAAGGATTAAATCCTATTGTTTCAGTTCGACTGACGTTACCATGCAAATCAATTGTAACATCTTCAAAGGCCATCTCAACACAGCTTTCAGCGATGGCCTGTTGTGCTATGCGAGTCAGGCCGGAGCAGCAGGGAACTTCCATATGAATTACGGTCAAGCTGTTGAGCTTGTTAGCCTGCAGGATTGCCGCAAGTTTCTCAATGTAAAATTGCGCATCATCCAGTTTCGGACAGCCTACGGCAATACTATGGTCCTTTAGAAAACGATTGTGAAAATCACTAATTGCGAAAGGCACGCAGTCTGCAACCAGCAGCAAATCAGCATCGGCAAAATATGGGGCGTGAGGCGAAACAAGTTTCAACTGCACCGGCCATTGGCCAAGCTGTGACGGCACTGCTCCTGCCGGAAGTATATCGCCCGGCACGGCCTTTTTTCTCAGTTGTTTCGTGGCCACACCGGGGCAGACAAAATCAGCCTGAAATTGAGTATCTTTTTCCTTCGCCAGATATGCCTTTGTGGTTTCTTCATCAAAATCTTCAGCATCTCGCTTTTCGATAGCAATCGCATTCTGGGGACAGTGCCCAAGACATGCTCCCAGGCCATCGCAATATATCTCACTGACGAGCCTCGCTTTGCCGTCAATTACCTTGATGGCGCCTTCGGCGCAGGCGTTCACGCACTGGCCGCAGCCGTTACATTTCTCCTCGTCTATCTTCACAATGTTTCGCAAGGTCATCTTAAGATTCCTCGTCAAATATTAAACCGCAAAGGTTATTTTAATAATGTCAATCGTTGCCCAAATACTTAAACGCCAACTGAATAATTGCCTGTACTGCTGATATTTTATCCTTATAAACTCTCGTTCTGTCGAGTTTTATATGTTTTCGATTAGTTTTCCAGCCACACGTCGTGTGTGGCTGGAAAACTCTTCTAAAGGTTTAAATATGTTTAGCGGCTTGTTCCAAAAAGCCGCACGCTCTTGCTTTTATATCTTGTTCATTTATTGTCTTGGATGCCAGAAACCGGTTCCGGTAGGTTCAAAGGCGACTCTATTGGCCCCGCTCACGTTGCTTTGGCGCGAATATCCTTCCTCGCAACCTGACAAAATGGCAATGAAAAGCAGTGCTGCTACAATTAAAGTTACTTTTAGGACGTTCATTTTAATTCTCCTTAATAAATTGTTTATAAATATTCATTTAATATATACGACCAAATCAGTCCTACTAGTTCGGCAAATTTTACTTTTAAAATAAAATTAGTTGTGAGCGGCCCAGCAGAGCTTGTGCTAAGCCAATTTAACTGAGCATATCCGCTAGATCTTCATCTACGTTGCCGACCGGTTTAATGTTGTATTTCTCCACAAGAACGTTCAGCACGTTCGGACTGATGAATGCTGGCAAACTCGGTCCGAGCCGTATATTCTTGATCCCCAGATGCAGTAACGTTAAGAGAATCGCCACGGCTTTCTGTTCGTACCACGAAACAACGAGTGAGAGCGGCAGTTCATTAATGCTGCAATTAAACGCCTCAGCCAGTGCTACTGCGATTTTTATGACGGAATAGCAATTGTTGCATTGGCCGGTATCAATCAGGCGCGAAATGCCGTCGATATCACCGTATTCGCGGGCGTTCAGTCGATACTTGCCGCACGCGGCAGTCAGAATAATGCAATCATCCGGCACTTTCTCGGCGAGCTCTGAGAAGTAGTTCCGGCCGGGCTTGGCACCGTCACAGCCGCCGATAAAGAAGAAATGCCGAATCTTACCTGCTTTTACGGCCTCGACAATTTTTTCCGCCAGGCTAAGCACGGTGGTATGGTGAAATCCAGTGCTCAAGACCCCCTCCTGGTTCTCGGAAAGCTGAGGTTGCGACAGAGATTTCTCAATGACTTCGCTAAAATCCCTTCCCTGGATATGTCTGACTCCGGCAACGCCGGCGATGCCGCATGTGAACAATCGCTCTCTGTAGCTGTCTTTTGGAATCATTACACAGTTGGTGGTTACCAGTATGGCTCCGCTGAATTGATCGAACTCCTTTTTCTGGTTCTGCCAGGCCGTGCCGTAGTTGCCCACGAGGTGCTTGAACTTTCTCAGCTCAGGATAACCGTGCGCCGGCAGCATTTCACCATGAGTATAAATGTTAATTCCCCTGCCTTCTGTCTGTTTTAAAAGCTCGTAAAGATCGAGCAAATCGTGGCCGGTTATGACGATTCCATGTCCCGCCTTTGTGCCGCTTGGAACGTTTGAAGGCGTTGGATTGCCAAATCTTGACGTATGTGCCTTATCGAGCATCTCCATCACTCGAAGGTTCATTTCGCCGGCCTTCAGTACCAGCCCGAGGTAGCGGCTCAGATCGAAGTCAACGTTCGTTAGCGTCGAGAACAATGCTTCGTGCATAAAGGCATCCACTTCTTCATCTTTCTGCCCCAGTTCCCGAGCGTGATATGCGTATGCAGCGATGCCCTTCAGCCCGAATACAAGAGTGTCCTGTAAGCTTTGGATGTCTTGGTCTTTGCCGCATACCCCTACTTTGGTGCATCCCGTACCGCCGGCGGTCTGTTCACATTGGTAACAAAACATACTTCTCCTTTCGCTTTCCATTCATTTTACAGTTCAGCACTCAGAAAAAGGTTTTTTGCTATTCTGTTGCCCTCATGGGTTTTGAATTTGGTGTCGATGATCTTTTCCAGTTTATCCCTGCTCGCATTCGGATAGTCCTCTGAGATATTCACGATTCTGTCCGCATCCAGGATAATCCGAAACTCGGTCGTGTCGATATTTTTCGAACTGTGATGGTTTGCTATTATTTTACATACATTTTCGATTGCCCCGGAATCGAGGTCATATCGTTTCAATATTTCCTCCGCAATCGGAGGCCCTTCGATTTCCTGATATTTGCCCGCTGATGAGCCGTATTTCCGCTCCGCTTCGTGAATGCCGATGTCGTGTAAAATCGCAGCGGCCTTTACAATCAACGGATCGCCGCCCTCGACGGCCTGTATCTGCTCGGCGTAGCCCAGAACGGCAAGGGCGTGTTTAATCCGCTTCTGGTCGTCGCCGAAAACTATTTTCATTTCGCATATCAGTACGTCCCTCATATAACCTGCATGTTTCGCCGCCGAGGTACCCAGGCATTGCTCGCCGTACTGGCACCATTCAGCACAGCCAAGGTCAATTTTCGGATTGATAACGATATGCCCGCATTCGCGGCACTTGAGCTTTAGCTCGTCCTTGAAAAACTCGATAGCGTGACCGCAGCCCGTGCACTGAACCTCGAAAATATCTTCCGGCTTCCAAAACCTCTGATCTTGTCCGGGACACTTAACCATCATCAGGACTCCACGCTCTTTATTTTTGTCTGGAACGTTTATGCGTTTTCTACTCTTTATTCATTCTGACATATTTCCGGATTTAAGAACGAATCATCGTGAGCAGCATTTTGAATCTCTTGCCGGCATTAACCGAGTGCGGCACATTGGCCGGCATTATGATTATCTGGCCCTGCGATACTTCCTTTTGTTCGCCCGCTATTGTTATGCGGGCCTTTCCGTCGAGAATTTGCACTAACGCATCGTAAGGCGCCGTATGTTCGCTCAGCTTCTGGCCCTTATCGAAAGCGAACAATGTTATTGTCCCCGCCGTCTTATCGATTAAAGTTTTACTGACGATCGAATTATCGGCGTATACGACCAATTCGAGCAATGTTTGAGCTTTACCTGTGCACTCGGACAAGACCTGAGCTTTTTTATCTTTTCCTGTCATTGCTTTCTCCTTTTTCTCATGCCGTCATTTTCATTATTTCGATGCTCTCGAATTAGCTCGTCGAGAGTAATTGATGCCAGCTCTCTTGTTATGCTCTGTTGAATATTTACGAGTTTTTCCCTGACGGTACAGGACTTTTTCCTTGAACAGGTGTCTTTGTTCAGCACACATCGATTCATGCGAATAGGGCCCTGAATTGCCTTTATGATTTCAAGCAGGCTAATCTTTGAAGGCTCATTTCCCAATACAAATCCGCCCTTTGGCCCCATACAGCTTTCTACGAGCTTTGCATTGTTGAGCTTTTGCATCAGCTTACACGCCAACTGATAAGGGACATGCTCCTGAGCCGCTGCCGCCCTGGTCGATATGGGTCCGTTGCCATAGTGTCTTGCAAGGTGCACCATCAAACGAGCGGCGTAATCCGTATTCCGTCTTACTATATCCATGATAGCCTTTTTACATAAAGTCGTCATCGAACATAAATTATATAAGACCTTTATTATCTTATAGGATAATTATAGTCTTATTTATACTTTTTGTCAACACGGAAAAGAAAATATTTTAAATATTTTTTCGTCGGTCCGAGATGAATTATCCTTTATTCAACGATGCGCAGCGCCTCACCCGGCTGGATACGAATCCTCTTTTTAAGGCCTTTTGTGGATATGAAACTGTATTTTTTTTGTCCTTTCAGAATTACTTCGTTATTTTCCGTGATGACTTCCATGTCCAGCTCAGGATCTCTTTCGCGGATTACATTGGCCAGGAAGAAGGCCTTTTCCAGACCGTCGCCGGTCTGATAGTTAGCCACTTCGTCAGGTTGTGCCAGTCGCCCGCCGTCGTAAATCGAGATGTTTTCCATTTGTCCAAGCCAATCATAGACCTGTTCGATTGACATTGAGCCGGCCATTTGTATCGAAACCGGATTACGTTCCAACGCGGCCTTGATAAAGGGAGTCCAGCGGCAGCTTTCCATGTCGCGGTAGGCGTAAAATGCAAGGTCCGCCGTCGTATTGCTTTGCCGCTTGTGCTGCAGGTAATCGATAATCTGCTTCCTGCCGTACTCGGGCGGTATTTCAAAGGGATCGGAGGGAAGGAAATTTTTGTCCTGGTCCGGAAGTTTCGCTTTTGTGTATAAAAAATCAGTCAGGTCGCCGACAAAGAGCGGAGCGTCCGAAATGACAGGCCCGACGAATTTTATTAGTGCGGATTTATCCTGAGTTTTTCTCAGGTCTGGTTTGTGCTGCTGAATAAAATCGTCGAGCTGGTCGCAGCGAATTCTGCCGGGCAGTTGATACGGAACAAAGTCTTCATCGGACACTTCTGCAATCAGCTTGTCAAACGTCTCGTCGGCCACCCTGAAATTGCTGCCGTGCTCGTAATGGAAAAGAACCTCGGCCTTGACAAATTGCGGCTGGCCGTGACATTCGCGGCAGACCTGGAAGTATTGTTGATAGTTTTGGTTCGATCTCAGGAAGTTTGCAAAGACTGTGAGGGATAAATCTGTTGATAAATACTCATCGAGTTTCCTGACAAATTTTTTATAGCGTTCTTTCTCGATTGTTGCGTCTTTGTATAAACAATGTACGTAACCGCTGCTGTGAGCGACTATCGTAACGCTTTCGTTACGCAGCGCACGCTGCGCCTTGTTTGATATGGTAGTTCCGTTGAACCACATCGTTTTGGTGACGAGCCTTCTGTTATTGGTCAGAACCCCATCCTGTACGTCGATGAAGTTTTGTGAGTGTAGCGGCGTCAGTATCATGTAGATGTCTTCGAGGGGGATTTGACAGATTATAAACGCCGCCGCCGCGTACAAGGCCGAGAGCGACACACATTCACCGGCCGCGGTTTTATAACCTTTTTTAAGGCGAAAGGCGTTCATCGCCTCAATGGTTTCGGTCTTCCAGTACGGAATAATGTCGCTGTTGTATTTATCCAGCCCAAAGTGCCGGCGGATATCAACGTCAAAATAGTATTTGTCGCCCTGGTATCCGAACAAAGCGTTACTCCTTGCAATATCGTCGGGCGAAATGAAATTCTCGAACCTTTTAAGCTCTTTGGACTGATTCGTCAGGCCCCACGTTTCGAGGTCCAGGTTGAACTCGAACTCATCGATGATGAATTGTTTGAGACGCATCAACGTTCTATACTTACTTTTGCCCTGAAGTTTCTTGAAGCAGTCAAGCTCGCGCCATTGCCAGATGATCGGGCTCATAATATTCGCCAGAAGCAAGCTGTACACCAATTCCGGAAACACGAATATCTCCATGTCCGAAAGAGTAAAAGCGGACGAGTATTTTTCCAGTTCGTTCGAATTCATTCTTCATTCACTCCGTTCATTCATTGCTCACGCATTATCCGTTAAGCTTTCCGGCAGCGTTTCCACAAATGCCCTTATCTGGTCCCGTGTCCGGCGAAAAGCCTTCAAGATTTCTTCAGTGCTACCTGCCACAAACGTAGGGTCCTCGAAAGGCTTATGAACCATCTCTGCACGACCGGTGAATACGGGACAGGATTGTCTTGCGTTATCACACAACGTTATAACGTAATCAAAGTCGGTCGCCCAATAATTATCAACGTGTTTCGATGTTTGGCAAGAAATATCGACACCCGCTTCGGCCATCACCTGTATCGCTCTTGAGCTCACTCCGACCGGCCAGACGCCCGCTGAATAGGGCTCTATCACGTCGGACTTCAGATGCCTGGCCCAGCCCTCCGCCATCTGACTCCTGCAGGAGTTTCCCGTACAAAGGAACAAGATTTTAATCTTATCTTTAACTTTACACATGACTATTCCGCTTATCTGTTAAGGATTATATCAAATTCATTTTCTGCAGGATACGAACGGCTGAAAATATTACTACAAAAGAAACCACAACAATAAGTGTATTATAGCAGAAAGCCGGTTATTCACCAGAATACTGAGAGTAATATTTAACAAACCGGTAACTTTTTGACCTTGATTCGAAAAAAAACTTGTACTACTCCGATTCATTAATAGATTACGTACATCCTATTATGTAAGGAAAGTAATATGGAAAAAATGAAAACAAGTGTGATAAACATCTTTGTATTCACTATTTTTATTACTTGGACAATCGCTGCAGCAGTCGGAGCCGAAGAGATGCCACAAGCTGCCTCGTCATCTCTTAATGAATATAGCATCATCGGAGACACCACAGAAGACGCCCGGAAATGTATTGACTGCCATGCCGTCAAAAGCAAGGGAATTGTCGCCGACTGGTCGGCAAGCAGGCATAGCCATGTGAACATATCCTGTATGGATTGCCACGCCGCCGGGCCCGCAGATCCCGACATCAGCCAGAACCATCTGACGTTCCATAAAATTCCCATCAGTGCGATTGTCTCGCCGAAAGATTGCTCCAGATGCCATCCAACCGAGGCCGCCCAGTACGCGCGGAGCAAACATGCCAATACCATCGAACTGATATGGAAGATTGATCCGTGGCTGCTCGACGGCATGAACAATAGCATCGAAAGGCAAACGGGATGCTACCACTGCCACGGCAGTATTGTTAAAGTCGAAGGTGGAAAATTCAATATCGATACCTGGCCGAACGTGGGCGTCGGCAGGATAAATCCCGACGGCAGCAAAGGAAGCTGCTCGAGCTGCCACACCCGGCACAAATTCTCACTCTCAGAAGCAAGGAAGCCGGAAGCCTGCGGCCAGTGCCATCTGGGTCCGGACCATCCACAAATAGAAATATTCGAGGAATCCAAACACAGCGCCATTTACCACGCCGAGGGCGACGGTTGGAACTGGGGGGCCGCTCCGGGGGCGTGGACGCCCGGCGTAGATTATCGTACGCCGAGCTGTGCGGTTTGCCACATGTCGGCAGTGAACAAGATCGCCGCCACTCACGATGTCACCGAGCGCCCGGCGTGGGAAACTCAGGCGCCGCTTACGGTCCGGCCGAGCGATTTTGAGCCCTGGCCGGCAAAGACGGACTGGCAAACAGAGCGGCGTAAAATGGAGCAGATTTGCCTGGCGTGCCACTCACAGACCTGGACGAAGGG
>Ga0172362_10001392_pt1 | contig 20680 bp, 16 predicted proteins | sample LakKivs1_kivu2a2_FD_114534 | JGI IMG/M metagenome (GOLD analysis project Ga0172362, IMG submission 114534) | Sediment microbial communities from Lake Kivu, Rwanda - Sediment s1_kivu2a2 | ecosystem: Environmental > Aquatic > Freshwater > Lake > Sediment | place: Rwanda: Western Province, Lake... | reverse complement strand
TCTTTTTCTATTTTCTTTATACTGGCTTTAATTATTTTGTACTCTTTATCTTCTCTTTTTGCTTTGTGTAATTCTTCTTGAATAGGCGGGGAAAGGGTTTTAATTATTTGTTCCAATTTTTTAATATCATACCCCCCAGCTTTTATCTGGGTTAAACGGCTAATATATCCTGTATCTCCAAAAACCCTCTCAATTTTTTCTTTATTCAAATAATTTTCAATGATTTCTTTTAAATCATTGATTTTTTTATTGTTCTGGCTATTGGTTTGTTTTAAAGCAAAGAATTCATCAATTATTTTTTTAATTTGCTCGTCGTCTATGGTAAATTGTTCTTTGTATAAATGTTTCCACATCGGACATAATCTTCTATAACCGCACCAATCGCATAGAGAAGAGGGGATTGGTTGAAATTCGCTTTTATCAATCTCTCCCAATAATTCCCAAACCTTTTCTTGAATATGGTCTAATTGCTCTCTGGTTCTGCGGGTGCTGATTATTTCATGATGCTTTAAAAAATAAAGGGTTAACTTGATTTTTTCTATTCCATATTTGGTAAATTCTGGCCAGCGATTGATTACTCCCAGACAATAAAGGGAAAGCTGTAAGCTATTATTTACATCATTTTGAGCAGGGAATTTTTTACTGGTTTTATAGTCAATTATTTCTATGCCGTCTTTGGTTTTGTCAATCCTGTCAATAATCCCGGCTAAAAGGCATTTTTCCTCTTTATTTTTGGGATTTTCTAATAAAACCTCAAACCGGGTTTCGGTGTCCAGAACCGTGAATTTATCTTTGATTTTTAAATAATTTTCGTAATAATTTTTTAGAATTTTGATCGCTTCAGAAAAATAAATCATATCTTCTTGTTCATTAAGAAAAACATCTGACTGCCAAGTTTCTTTTAAATAATTCAGTAATTCATCCAGAGTAGGGGAGACCGGAGATTTTGAATGGAAAAATTGTAATGCCTTGTGGAGTTTATCACCAAAAACCGCCTCTTTGATTTTGGGGGCTTTTATTTTATCAATCACCGCAAATTTATACTTCAAGGGACACTGCCTAAAAGTATCCAAAGCAGAGTATGAGGTTTTGATAAAGTCAGCCATATTATTCTTTTAACTTTTTTCCGCTGTGGAATTGGCGGTGAATATCGCGGAGGCGTTTGTTGGTCACGTGAGTGTAGATTTGGGTAGTGGCAACGCTTTGATGACCAAGGATTTCCTGAACCGTCCTTAAATCCGCCCCTTGATTCAGTAAATCGGTTGCCATGGTGTGGCGTAAAACATGCGGAGTTACAACTATCGGTAATCCCGCCATTTTTGAATATTTCTCCACCATTCTTTCGATCGACCTGACAGTCAAACGAATAGGGGATTGGTCGCCTTCTTTTCTCTTTTTATAATTTATAAATAAAGCCTTATCGTCATCTTTGCGCGTATCTAAATATTTTTTAAGCCAGCGTACGGCTCTTTCGGAAAAATAAACAGTTCTGGTGTAGTTGCCTTTTCCGGTAATACTCAATTCAATGTCTTTCGTATCGGGTTTAATCTTAATTTGATTCTTATTAAGCGCCACTAACTCAGCAATACGCAAGCCAGTAGAGAAAAGAACTTCCAGAATAGCTCTGTCTCGCATACCAATATTGTGCGACGTATCAGGGGCGAGCAACAATTTCTCGACTTGATCAAGATTAAGGAACTTTATTGTTTGTTCATTTTTATCTCTTTTCGCAAGTTTTATTTTGTCAGCAGGTAGTGCCTGAATGTCTCTATCGCTGAAAAATGTCAGCAAACTCCTTAATGCAATTAAATAAAAATTTTGCGTCTTTTTACTTAAGGTTTTTTTGCTGGTCTGAGATATGGGAGAACGTGCCATATAAATTCTATATTGCCATATATGGTCAGGAGTCAGCTTATGAGGTTTCAATGCCTCATTATGGGTCATTTTTAGCCATTTTAGGAATTTATTGAGATATCTGGCATAGTTTTCTTGGGTTTTTGAAGCAGCTCCCCTCTCGATTTCCAAATATTCGAGAAAGTCAGTTATATACTCAATAATTGGTTTGTTGGATTTTTGCATAAATATAACTTATAAGATATTTAACTAATAAAATTTTTTAAAAGTAGTAGGGGATTAGCTCGATTGTCGTTATAGATAATCAGCTTCGATACGAAGCCGATTATCTACGATTGTCCGACCTTCCTTATATTATTATATTCAGGCCAAAATAGGCCTGTCAACTCTCCCCCCCTCTACGGGGAATCTCTAAATTCTAATCTCTAAATCCTAAACAATTTTGAATTTGTAATTTGGGATTTATTTAGAAATTAGAAATTAGGATTTAGAAATTTATTTTATAGATATTTCATCGGGTCCAAATGCGCACCGATTGGTAACATTCCATACCACATTGATTCAATTCTGAAGGTTTCGGTCACGTAAACCCCGAAATGCAGGTGTGGACCGGTGGAATATCCCGTGCTCCCTTCATAGCCGATTATGTCTCCAGTTTTAACACTATCCCCTACTTTGAAAGCGCCATAACCGGATAAATGAGCATATAAAGTAGTTAGACCATTTTCATGCTTAACAGCTATCCATTTGCCATAAGCATAGCGGCCACAACTGCCTATAGCCAATATTGTCCCTCTTAGGGCCGCCCTGATCGGCTCTCCGTAGCTTGAAGATATATCTATGCCATTATGGAACCCGGTAGCATACAATCTCTTGCTATAGGCGGTATAACCATATCCCTGCGTCAAAACGCCTCCCAGGGGCCAAAATAGCACTCCTGAGCGCGATTTTGGGATGGAATTGGGATCATAAGCCAGTTTTAGCTTATCCTCCAATTCATAGATTTCTTGCTGGATTTCTGCCTGTTTTCTCAGGGTATCATCTAAAAGAGATTGGTATTGTTTTTCTTGTCCCTTGGTTTGGATTAAGAGATAGTTTTTTTCCTGTTTTTCATGGTCAACGATTTGTTTCTGGCTGCGTAATTGATTATTTAAACTATAAAGTTCGTTTCTTTGTTTTTCTGTTTCCGTTTTTTGTTCCTCCAATTGTTTTTTCAAATCCATAAAGGCAGTCAAATCTTTTTGGACATTTTGCTGGAGCGATTCGAGGTAATGAACCTGATTTACAAAATCAGAGAAATTTTTTTCGCTTAAAGCCAATTCTATTAATGAATTCTGGTCATACTCATAAATATTTTGAATCATAATGGCTATACTGTCTTTTCTTTTATCTATCTCGTTTTGCTTATCTCCAATATCAAGGGTTATTTCTTCAATTTTTAAAGAAGCAGTATCTATTCTGGCTGTGGTAATAAAAATATCATTTTTAAGTTTAGAAATTCTGCTTTCAATTAAAGAAAGCTGATTCTTTAAAGTATTCTTTTGGGACTGGGCAGTTTCTAACTCTTTTCTATAAGCTGCGGCTTGCTCTTCTAATTTTTGGATGTCTTGTTCTTTTTGCTGGATTTGTTGTTTTAAATCGTCAATCAGACTAGCCCGACTGAAAATTGGGGTCACTAAACCATAAACCATAAAGAGAATTATAGAAAAAACGACAACCCTCTTCATCTTAATAAGTTTTTGGCATATTTAATTCTTTTTAGTACTCTCTCTTTACCCAGTATCTCACTTATTTCAAAAGGACCTGGTGATTTATCACGACCAGTCAAAGCCACTCTTAATGGCCAGAGCAAATTTCCCCTATCACCAGGACTGAATCTTTCTGCTTCTGATGTTAGTCTTTCTTTAAGTTTATCAGCCTTAAAATCTGTCTCTTTAACGTCGCACAATATTGATAGGCTTAATTCCAGAGATTTACTGATTTCTTGTTTGTTCATGTCCTTCCATTTTAATAAATTGACTTTGTATTTTGGCTCTTTGAAGAAAAATTCGGTCATCTCCCCTACTTCGGAGAGCTTCTTCATTCTTTCTCGCTCCAAAGAAATTATTTTTTTCAATTTTTCTCCGGAAATTTCTTCTTTACTTTTGGTAATAAATTTTTGTTCTAAAATATAACCACCATAAGCTGGCGGATATTGTTTAGAAGAAAAAATTGGCTTAATCAGACCCGCTTCAACTAAATAAGGAATACAGAGGAGAACCAAATCTTCTAATGGTTTTTGACGGATATAATAACCATTAAACCAATCTAGTTTATCAATATTAAATACTGCTCCGCCTTTTTGAATTTTTTCTAAAGAAAATTCTTTAATTAATTGGTCTAGCGAGAGAATTTCTTCATCTTTGGGATTTCCGCCCGAGGCGGATCCCCCTTGGGGGGACCAGCCCAATAAAGCCATAAAATTAATTAAAGCTTCAGGTAAATATCCTTGTTCCTTATATTCAGAAACTGAAACTGCTCCGTGTCTTTTGCTTAATTTTGAACGATCTGGCCCTAAAATTAAAGGCAAATGAGCGAACTGGGGTGGGTTAAAGCCCAGGGCTTCATAAATTAGAATTTGCTTAGGAGTATTGGAGATATGGTCCTCTCCCCTAATCACGTGGCTAATTTCCATTAAATGGTCATCAATCACTGCGGCAAAATTATAAAGAGGGCTTTTAAAATCTTTGGCTAAAGAAAAATCGCCCAACTCTGCGCTGTTAACTTTAATTCTTCCTCTAATTAAATCATCAAAAACTACTTCTTTGCCTGGATTTTTGAACCAGATAATCTCTTTTTTATATGCCTGGCCAGAATCTAGGAGTTTTTTGAGGTATTCTTCATAGATTTTAATTCTTTGACTTTGTTTGTATAATTCATCCCATTTTAAGCCAAGCCATTCTAAATTTTCTAAAATATCTTTTTCAAATTCCTTTTTTGAACGCTTCTTGTCCGTATCTTCAATTCTTAAAATAAAATCACCTTTATTTTCCTTGGCAAAAAGGTAGTTGAATAAAGCTGTTCGGGCAGTGCCAATATGAAATAATCCAGTTGGCGATGGCGCAATCCTCACCCTGATTTTCGTATTTTTGACCATATCAATATATTAGCAAAAATTAACAGATAAAAAAAGGGACTGGCAAAAAGCCAATCCCCTATTTTTGTTACTTTAATTTAAGGAACTTTGTTCTGGGGACAATGAGACCAATAGCAAGACCCACGAACATGAGTAAATACATCAAGAACCCAGTAAAATGGGTTGCGGCTATGGTTATAATTATGATACCAACGCAGAACGCAAGAAATTTACTAGCATCGATTATCACTTATTCCTCCTTTCTTTAGTTTTAATTTTTTTATTATATCAAAGATATATTATTTTGTTAACTCTTGGCTGTTTTTATAATTTCGTCTTTTATTTTTTCGGCTACATTGGGTTGGTAAAATGATTTTGCTTTTTCGCCCATTTCTTTGAGCTTATTAGGATTACTTAAGAGTTTGGAAATTTCGTCCAAAAACATATTAGGAGTCAAATTTTCTTGTCCTAAAGCTATGGCTCCGCCAGTTTGGGAAAAATCATGGGCATTTTTTCTTTGATGGTCAGAAGCAGCTGTGGGTAAAGGAATAATAATACTTGGCTTACCGCAGGCAGCGATTTCATAAATACTGCTGGCCCCAGCTCGATTAATAATTAAATCAGCTAAGGTATAAGCGTGTTTTAATTGTTCAACATTTAAAAATGAATAAAGATGATAAGAATTCCTTAACCCTTCATAATATTTAAGTATTTTTTCTGATTCCTGAGCCACGTCTTTAGCATTTCTTTCCCCAGCCACCTGAATAATCTCAGCTATTTCCAAAAGTCGAGGCAAGGTATAAAGAACGGTTTCATTAATTTTTTGGGCGCCCTGGGATCCCCCGATTATCAAAACCACAGGTTTTTGGGATGATATTTTAAATATTTTTCTGGCTTGATTTTTATCGCCCTGGGTCAATTCCTCCCTGATTGGGTTGCCAATCAAAATAAGTTTTTCTTGTTGCTTGGGGAAATAAACTTTACTTCCATTGAAAGATAAGATAATCTTGTTAGCAAATTTAGCCAGAGTTCTATTGGCTAAACCTGGGGCGCTGTCTGATTCGTGAAGAATGATAGGGATTCTATAAATCCAGCCAACAAAAACAACTGGAAAACTGCCATAACCTCCTTTACTGAAAATAATATCGGGCATAATAAAAAATAAATGCCAAAATGACTGAATAATGCCAGTCAAAGTTTTAAAAAATTCTAAGGGAAATTGTAAATTAAAATAGCGATGGAGTTTTCCAGCTATAATAAATCTAGTCACAATTCCCTGATTACTTAAATTTTCTTTGGCAAAACTGTCTGGTCCTAAGTAATAGAATTTAGAACCTTTTTCACCTTCAAATGTCTTTTTAATAGCGAGAATAGGAAAAATATGTCCACCTGTTCCCCCGCCTGTAAAAAGTATGCGCATAAAATTTAGATTAATTTTTAGGATTTATATTTTGAAATATTTACTAAAATTCCTGCTCCAGCTAGAACAGAGACCATAGCTGAACCTCCATAGCTTACAAAAGGTAAAGGAATTCCGGTTAAAGGAATTAAACCTGTAATTGCAGCTAAATTGATAAGGGTTTGGATTACTAACCAAGAAGTAATTCCAATGGCTAATAATTTGCCAAATTCATCTGGAGAATTTTTAGCTATCCTAAACCCCTTAAAAGCTAAAATTAAAAATAAAGATATAAAAATTAAACCCCCAACAAATCCAACTTCCTCAGCCAAAATAGCAAAAACAGAATCCCCCATTACTTCGGGTAAATAATTGTATCTCTGTTGACTGTGTCCTAAGCCTACACCCAAAAGACCGCCTGAACCAATGGCTAACAAAGCTTGGTTTATCTGATAACTGATTCCTTGGGGCTCAATGCTGGGATTAAGAAAAACCATAAATCGTTGCATTCGATAAGGGAAAAATTTAATCAGGGCAAAAAATCCAAGCAGATAACAGATAATAATTGTAAGCCACTGATAGAGTTTTGCTCCGCTTAAAAAATAAATGATAAAGCCAATAATGGCCACTATTCCCAAAGTGCCAGCATCTGATTGTTTAGCTACCAAGGCGCCGACCAATAATATCATTGCCAAAAAAGGAATTAAGGTATTTATTTTTTGAGTTTCTTTTCTACTGAAAAAAGCAGCCAGATAGATAATAAAACCTAATTTTAGAAATTCGGCTGGCTGAATATTAATCGGACCGACAATCAGCCATCTTTGGGCCTGACCACGGCTATAACCCAAGCCAGGAATAAAAACCAGAACCATTAAAATTAAAGAACCAAAAAAGATAATTAAAGCAATCTTTTTCCAAAATCTATAATTTATTTTTTGACAGATAAAAAAGAAAACTAATCCCACGGCTCCACCATAAATCAATTGATGAAAAAAATAAGCATAAGGATTACCTGTTTTTTCCCGGGAAATTATAAGCGAAGCACTGGAAAGAATTACCAGACCCGAAATTAAAAGAGCAAAGATGACGATAATTAGGCCCTTATCTGGCTTGTGGCGTTTCATGATTTTTTTAATACCCTACCTGCTTTTTCGCCCGTGTAAATTCCTTTTTCAATCGCCATTTTACCATTTACAAAAACATACTCAATCCCTCCTGGATATTGGTAGGGATTTTCAAAATTAGCCTTGTCAATTATTTTTTTAGGGTTAAAAAGAACCAAATCTGCCCAATAATTCTCTTTTAATAATCCCCTATCTTTTAATCCTAATTTTTGAGCCGGCCCACCAGTAATTTTATATATTGCTTCCTCCCAGGTCATTAATTCTTTTTCTCTGACATATTTTCCCAAAAATCTGGGGAAAGCACCAAAACAACGAGGATGAACCAATTCTTTTTTCTTTTGATAATATTGAAGATTATAACCAGCCCCATCAGAAGCAATAAAACTAACCGGGTGAGCTAAACCCATTTCCACATTTTCCTCGTTTAAAGTATCAAGAAAGGTAATTACCCTACCCTCAGAAGCTATAAGCATATTAATAATTGCTTCTTCAACGCTGGTATTCTGGCTTTGAGCAATTTCCGTAATTTTTCTACCGATAAAAGTTTTATCTATTGGTGACATGGCTACCGTAATCTTGTTATATTCATAATCTTTTCTTTCTTGCATTTCTTTGATTATTTTGGCTTTGGTGCTTGGATTTTTTAATCTTTTTAAAAGCATAAATTTTCCGCCCTCAGCTACCCAATCTGGGAGCAAAATATAAAGAACAGAACCAGTAATGGTATAAGGATAAATGTCAAAATTAATGTTTGGATTTTTCGCTTCCTCAATCAATTGAATTGCTTTAGCCATATTGGGCCAAAAATTTCTGCCCATGGCTTTAAGATGAGAGATTTCTACTGAAACCTTGGTTTTTTTAGCCACTTCGATTGTTTCTTTAATTGCCGGCAAAAGTTCTTCAGCTTCCCCCCGAATATGGGTAGTGTACAAGCCATTAAAATCTTTTATTATTTTTACTAAATCAATAATTTCTTTGGGGGGAGCAATTTTGGCATGACTATAAACTAAGCCGCTGGAGAGACCGAAAGCTCCTTCTTTAAGGCTGGATTTAAGCAATTCTTTCATCATTTTCATTTCTTTGGGTTTTAAATTTCTAAATTCATCTTTCAAAATTCCCCGCCTGATAGTAGAATGTCCAACTAAACTAGCAAAATTTAAACCAATTCTTTTTTTATTCAATTCTTCTAAGAATTCCTTAAAACTCAGCCAATTCAAATTAATTTCTCGAATATCAGCCCATTTTTGAATGGTCTTGAGGATATCAGCTGAAACCAAAGGAGCTAAAGAAGAGCCACAATTACCTCCCAAGATTGTGGTTATCCCTTGTTTTAACAAACTTTCCAAACTGGGAATAGTAAAAAGAGTTAAATAAGTATCTGAATGATTATTGATATCTATAAATCCAGGACTGGCGTATAAATTCTCAGCCCCAATAATTATTTTGGCTTGAGAAGCCCCTAATTTACCAATTTTTTTAATTTTTCCTTCCGAAATAGCTATATCGGCTTTGTGTTTATTGTTTTTAGCCCCGTCAATAATAATGCTATTTTTTATTAAAATCTCATACATATAATTAGATTATTTAATTAAAATAAATGAGTGTCTATAAAAAATAAAATTAATCCGATTACCGCCATTACCCCAGAGATTATCCAGAATCTCATGGTTACTTTTGTCTCTGGCCAACCCTTGGCCTCAAAGTGATGATGAATAGGAGCGGATAGGAATATTTTTTTATGTCTTATTTTTTTGGATAAAACCTGAATAATTGTTGAAGTGGATTCAATAACCAAGATAAAGGCAATAAAAGGCAGAAAAAACAAGGAGTTGGTCAACATGGCAATCACTCCTAAGGTAATTCCCAAAGACATTGAGCCAGTATCACCCATAAAAAATCTAGCTGGGTTAATATTGAACCATAAAAAAGCCAAAAGAGCGCCGACAATTGCCCCACAAAGAGTAGCTAATTCTATTCTACCCTGAACATAACTGATTACGGCATAACTGGTAAAAGCAGCTAAAAGAACGCCGCCAGCCAAACCATCTAAGCCATCTGTTTGATTAGCGGAGAAAGCCGTAGCCGTAACTATAAACATAAAAATTGGAATATACCACCAACCAATATTAAAATCTCCGACAAAAGGAATATGAATTAAATCCCAGTCCAATTTAAAATAAAACCAAAAAGCCCCGATTAAAGAAATGATTGTAAAAATAACAATTCTTTCTCTTAATCTTAATCCCCTGCCCCTTCGGCCAAAGTGGAAAATACCGAGTAAATCATCAATCAAACCGATTATGGCGGCAAAAAGCAAAATTCCCAAAGGGAGAAGAGTTTGTTTTCTGGTTAAAAAATTAAAATCAAATAAAGCATTGTCAGGACCAACATATTTAGCTATTAGCCAAATACCCACGGCCAAAAAAGCCACGGTGACCCAGATTAAAATTCCGCCCATGGTTGGCGTACCTTCTTTTTTCTTGTGAAGAGAGGTATAAATCGGGGTCGTTCCTTCATTTCTTACCTTTTTACCTAAGCGATATTTGTATAAAAAGTGGGTTAAAATCGGAGTAGCGAAAATTGCTACCACAAAGGACATCGCGCTAATAGTTAAAATTTTAATGACAGGAAAAATATTATTCATTGCCACAACCAAGCTTCTTGGACCCAATTGATAAGTTTTTCACTATCATTTTCGCGTTGGGTCGCGCTCAAAACTACGGTGATTAGATAATTATTAGAAATATTTAAGACTGTTAACATACAGCCGCCAGCTTCTTCTGTATAACCGGTTTTTCCGCCAATTATCTCGGGTATTTTATTCAAGAGTTTATTGGTATTGGTTAAATTATGGATAAATTTATTATCAGTTGAGGAAACAACTGTCTGCGAAGTTTTTAAAATCTCTGAAAGTAAAGGAAGATTGAGCGCATATTTGGTTAGATTAGACAATTCCAGAACAGTTGATTTATTTTCTGGACTCAAGCCAATTGGTTCAACAAAAGAAGTATTTTTCAAACCCATTTCTTTGGCTTTGCTGTTCATCAAATTAATAAATTCAGGATAAGTTAACCGCGGATTGTCTTCAGCCAAAGCCATGGCTGCATCATTGGATGATTCCATTAACATTATATAAAGAAGGTCTTTAACCTTTAAATCTTCATCTCTGATTAAACCCCCTTTGTCGCTAGTAATAGTGACTGAATTTTCGGAAACCCTGATTATTTCTTCAGGGTTGAAATTTTCCAAAGCTATAATAGCAGTCATTATCTTGGTTAAACTGGCAATTGGTAAAACTTGGTTTGGATTTTTTTGGTATAAAATATCACCTTTTTTGCTGTCGGCCTTAAAATTTACAATAATAGCTGATTTAGCCGAAATTTCTGGCTCTTCAATCAACCAGTTTCTAACTGGAAAAAATTCCGAACCAATGTTGCTTAGGTTTTTATCTCCAGCTGATTGATTAATACTGGCTTGAATGGGTTTGTTTATTGATTCACTTAAACTGGGTTTTTCTTCTTTTAATGATAATAAAACCCCGGCAATTGCCAGCATTAATAAAACTACCAATATTTGCAGGAAATATTTTCTAATCATCGCCTTTATTATATCACAAAAAAACAATAAACAAAAAAGGTGGAGTTTTTCTCTCCACCTTAGGGTTCGGGCTTAGGGTTCGGGAAAAAGAAGTTATTTCAACTTAAAAGTAACCGTGACAGTAAAGATTACAGCCCTGGGACGACCATTGATAACCATGGGTTCGTAAACCCATTGTCGAACAGCATCAAGCGCAGCTTGGTCTAAAAGAGGAATTGAACGTAGAACTTTGGCAGTTTGAACTTTTCCATAAACATCGGTTATAGCTTCAATAATAACAATGCCTTCCACCCTGGCCTGGCGGGCGATTTCTGGATAAACGGGCTCTACTCGTTTAATACATTTTGGCGGCCTAATTTCGCCCATGGCTCGCACCGGGGCTTCTATTTCGCCAACTACGCCACCTAAAACGCCGCCGACAACACCACCAAGAACGCCGCCAACCACGCCGCCCTCTACTCCGCCTTCAACGCCGCCTTCAACGCCAAAATCGGATATTTGTTCCTCAGCAATTTCCTGAGGGATTTCCACCGGGGCAACTAATTTGCCTGGTTCAACACTTGTTTGAGCCTGAACCGGCTTAATGCGAGTTCTGGCCTGACTGCTGGCCCGTTTTTTGGGAGCAGGTGGTGGGGGCGGTGGTGGAGGAGGCGGGGGTGGTGCTAAAAAGGCACTATAAACTTGGACTTCGGGCAATTTGCTGGTGGTCATGAGTGGAACCACGATTAGGGCCAAAATAGCTAAAGCATGAACAATTAGAGCGACTGGAAGGGCGAGGGCTTTTTTCCCCACGGATTTTTCTTTTGCGAAAAAGGAATCTTTGAAGAATTCTGGGACTTCCCTTTTTTTATTCATTTTAAACCTCCTTATTGGTTTTTATTTTATTTTTAAGGTTCTAAAAGAACCGCCTATTTTTGAAATTTAATTCTTAATTCTTTAAGTTGTTTCTCATCAATTTTACTTGGAGCATTCATCATTAAATCTTTCCCGTCACCTGTCTTGGGAAAGGCAATAACTTCTCTAATATTTGGTTCATTGGTTAAAATCATTATCAGCCGGTCTATTCCCGGAGCAATTCCGCCGTGAGGGGGCGCCCCAAAAGTAAAAGCGTGAAGTAGATGACCAAATTTTATTTTTATTTCTTCTTCTTTTAACCCCACTAATTTAAATATTTTTTCTTGAATTTCTGGTCTGTGAATCCTAATACTTCCACCACCGATTTCATTTCCATTAAGCACTAAATCGTGTTGCCACGAGCGAACCTTGGCTGGGTCTTTATCTAATAAAGGAATATCCTCGTCTTTGGGGGCAGTAAAAACATGATGCATTGGGTCCCATCTTTTTTCATCTTTATTCCATTCAAATAATGGCCAGTCAATAATCCAGGCAAAAGCCAATTCATTTTTATCTTTTTTATCTTTTCGTAAATCGGGTTTATCGGTTTTGTATTTTTTCATTACTTCGTCATAACTTAATCTGGGAAATGGAATCTGAGTAATGTGCTTTTCTGGAGTTAGGGTTTTGATAATCTTAATATAGAGTTCCTCAATCAGGGATAATATTTCATCTTGAGTTGGAAAACTCATCTCTAAATCCAATTGAGTAAATTCTGGCTGTCTATCCCCTCTGGTATCTTCATCCCTGAAACATCTGGCAATTTGGAAATATTTTTCTATTCCTGCCACCATTAATAATTGTTTGTATTGCTGGGGTGATTGGGGCAAAGCATAAAAATTTCCCGGCGATATTCTTGATGGCACAACATAATCTCTGGCTCCTTCAGGGGTTGATTTGGTTAAAATCGGGGTCTCGATTTCTATAAAGCCTTTTTCACTCAAAAAATTTCTTATAAATTGAATAATTTTATGTCGTAAAATAAGATTGTTTTTCATTCTTTCTCTTCTGATATCTAAATATCTGTATTTTAGACGATTTTCTTCATTTATTTCATAACCGTCGGTATCTAAAACAAAAGGCGGTGTTTCGGCTTTGTTTAAAATTTCTAATTTTTCTGCTTTTAATTCAATCTTGCCAGTTGCTAATTTGGGGTTAATTAATTTTTCTGGTCTTTTGTTGATTGTACCCTCAATTGCGATTACCCATTCTGAACGCAATTCTCCAGCTGATTTGGATAATTCGGGCGGAAAAACCACCTGCAATAATCCAGAGCGGTCGCGAAGGTCAATAAAAATAATCTTGCCGTGGTCTCGGCGAGAGTGTACCCAGCCATAAACTTTTACCTTTTCATTGATATTTTTAATTGTTTCCTCAATTGGAATCCTTTTCATAAATTTATCCCGACCAAGAAGAGGGATTATTTAATTTGTAAAATTTTGTAATGAATTTTGCCACCAGGGGTTTGGACTATCACCTCATCCCCTTTTTTCTTACCTAAAAAAGCTCGCCCTAAAGGCGATTCATTAGAAATTCTTCCCTGGGTTGGATCAGCTTCTTCTGACCCAACAATGATAAATTCTTTTTTGCCGTGTTTGTTTTCAACAAGTATTTGACAACCGACTTCCACTGAATCACATTCATTCTTTTTAGAAATAATCACAGCATTCTTAAGTATTTCTTCCAGTTCTTGAATTCTTCCTTCGTTGAATGCTTGAACCTCCTTGGCTTCAGTATATTCGGCGTTCTCAGCTAAATCTCCCATATCCTGCGCCTCATGAATTCTTTCGGCAATCTCATTCCTTTTTTTCTTAAGCTTTTCGAGTTCTTTCTTTATTTCCTTCAATTTTTGTGAGGTTATATATTTCATTGATTTTAGCTTATCTATTAAAATACCATGCCAAAATATCTTTTGCAACTGGTAGAGCAGTGGAGTTTCCCTCTCCTCCATTTTCTATCAAAATTGTTAAAACAATTTGGGGATTTTCATAAGGGGCGAAAGCCGTAAACCAACTGTGAGGGGCTTTGCTTTTTGAGACCTGAGCTGTACCAGTTTTTGCAGCCGTTTCTACTGATAAGTCAGATAAGGAACGGGCTGAGCCGGAAATTACTGCTTCTCTCATCCCCTTTCTCACGATTTCCAGAAAATCCGGTTTAATAAAATTTTGATTAATTATTTTTGCTTCTTTATTTTCTAATAATTGGGGTTGAAAAAGCTTACCATTATTGGCTATAGCTGCGATAGCCATGGTTAGTTGAAGAGGGGTAACTGTAATGTCTCCTTGACCTATGGAAACATTGTAAGTATCACCCATATACCATTCTTCTTTTTTAGTTTCCTTTTTCCAAATAGAACTAGGGATAAAACCTGGTTTTTCATTTGGTAAGTCAATACCCAAAATCTTGCCCCAACCAAACAATTTTAAATATTTTTCTATATTTTCAATTCCCAATCCTTTGATATCGCCATACCCACCGCCAACAGTATAAAAATAAACATCACAAGATTCGGCAATGGCTTTTATTATATCAGTGGGACCGTGAGCTTTCCAATCATTATATGTCCAAAAAATATTGGGATTATATTTATCAATCAGATTAATATAACCAGGACAAACAACTTGCTTATCGGGATTAATTACCCCGGCATCTAAAACAGCTGAAGCAATTAAAGGCTTGATAGTTGAACCAGGTGGATAAGTACCACTGATTGCTCGATTAAAAAGAGGTTCATCTTTGTTCTGGACAATCTTTTCAAATAAAGTTGGCGAGAGTTCCTTAATAAACTCGTTGTTGTCAAAACTGGGAAAACTCACTAAAGCCAGTATCTTTCCGTTTTGAGGATTAATTGCTATTGCCGCTGCTTTCTGGGTATTAAGAGTATTCAATTTGGCTTTAAGAACATTGTAAATTTCTTTTTGAAGTCCGGCATCTATAGAAAGAATTACGTCCTGGCCAGTTATCGGTTCATTAATAGCTAAAACTTTTTGAGTTCTTCCCAAATTGTCAATTTCTATTAATTCTTCGCCATAAGAACCCTTAAGAATATTCTCGTAAACATTTTCTATTCCTGAGCGACCAATATAATCGTCAAGAAAATAATTTTTTTGCGAGACTTCCTCTTTATTCGCCTTTCCCAGATAACCTAAAATATGAGAGAAAATCGAGCCATCTTCATATTCGCGTTGACTATCTTTTCTAATACTGATCTCCGGAATATCAGAAAATTGTGATTCTAAAATAAGAGCTTTGTCTGTAGGAATATCCTCTTCAATAATAATTGGGTAAGATAAAGCAATGTTTTCTTTAATTTTTTTTTCTATTCCCACCCGCAACGCCTCACGGCTAGCGATGGGGGGCGGGTCTTCTCCCGGCATCAATATTTGGACTAGTCTTTCAATAATTTGATTAAGGTCTTTCCTTTTGGCTAAATCAGTTGGAATAACCACTAAATCAAGTTTGGGAACATTTATAGCTAAAGGTGTTTTACTCTTATCATAGATAATTCCCCTTAAAGGTTCGATGGGAAGGGAACGGATTCTATTCTCATCAGCTAATTCCCGCCAATAACCACCTTTGATTATCTGGAGATGAAAACTTTTAACCAAAAGCAAACCCAAAATAATTATAATCGCGACTAAAAATATTTTCAGAATTTTCTCTTTGATAGGTTTTTCTAACTTTTCCTTTTCGCCTTCCGGAGATTCTTTCAATCTTTTTGAATCCATAAAAATCTCTTCTGGTTCAATATCTTCCTTAAATTTCCGTTTAACTTTGTACTTTCCTAAATTTGGTGTCATATTTTTTAAACAAATAAAAGAGTGGTAAAGCAAAAATTAGATTATAAATAATTCCCACAATAAACTTTAAAAACCCAAAATTAAAATTAATTTCAAAAATTTTGAAAAAAATTATTGATAAAAGATTATAAACAAATATAATGATTAAAAAAATTGAAACCAAAGAGAAAAAAGTCGTTTTCTTGAAAGTATTCTGGCTCAAAAAATACGAAACATAAGAAACAATCAATAACATAATTACCGAAATACCTAAAATATTTGTAAAGGAATAAAAATCCAAAAATAATCCTCCAAAAATTGTCCAAGGCAAAGTTTTTTTCCAGCCCTGAATAATACTCAAGGCTGAAATTGATATCAAGATTAAATTTGGATAGGTATTCAAAATTGATAAATGGGGAAAAATCCCGATTTGAAGAAATAAAATTATAAAAACAGAAATAATAACGACGATTATATTTGACATTTAGGTTTTGTTATTTGGATTTTATAATAAATACTTCTTCTAGTTTTGAAAAATCAACAGCTGGAGAAATGGTAACCTTTTGGAATAATTGATTTTGGGATAAATCAATGCTGTCAATTTTCCCAATTAGAATTCCCTTGGGATAAATATTGTCCATTCCCGAGGTAATCACTCTTTCTCCGATTTCCAATTTCTCGTTTCTGGGAATAAAATCCATAAAAAGCTTTCCTTTCGTTTCTTTCTCAACCAAACCCTGACTTCGTTCACCTTCAATTAAAGCTGCTACTATACTTTTGTTGTTTATAACGAGCATTACCCTAGAAAAATCAGGTATTACCTCAATTATTTTCCCCACTAAAGCAAATTCTTTAGAAATTACAGCCATATCTTTTTCAACTCCGTCTTTACTACCCCTATTTATTAAAAGCCATTCTTGAATACCCTGAATATCTTTGCCTGTTACTAAAGCCAGTTCCAGAGAAAGTTGAGTTTTCTCCGATAAGTTTAAGCCTTCTCTTAATATTTGATTTTCCCGTTCCATTTCTTCCAATTTGGTGATTTCTGATTCCAATTCCGAGTTCTTCTTTTTTAATTCCGCATTTTCCTTGCCTAAATCTTTTATTGAAAGAACAACCTCAAAAAAACCAGATACTCTATCTCCGGTTTTGATAAAAAATCTTTGAATCGGAGAAAAAATTGTAAATACGATATTAGATAAAGATAATTTTTTAGAAAAAATGGGAATAAAATTTAAAAAAACAAGTCCCGCAATTAGGACAATAACAATGACTAAATATTTTTTGGAAATATGCATACAAAATACTAACTACAAAATACTAAATACTATTTCGGTACCTCGCCGTAATCAATTTGGACCAAAACTTCTCTTAATTTGTCCAATTCTTCCAAAATAATACCCGCTCCTCGGGCAACGGCAGTCAAGGGATCATCCACTACTTTCACGGGCATCTTTGTTTCTTTACTGATTAATTTATCTATTCCTCGTAATAAACTACCACCACCAACCATTATAATTCCTCGACGCATAATATCAGCCACTAATTCTGGCGGCGTTTGTTCAATAGTATCTTTTACTGCGCTAATAATGGCTTGATTAGACCTAAAAAGGGCTTCTCTAATTTGGTCACTATTTACCATAATTTCCTTTGGTAATCCGGTAATCAAATCTCTCCCCCTCATTGGCGCTTCTAATATCTCTTCTAATTCATAAGCTGAGCCAATAGAAATTTTTATGTCTTCAGCGGTTCTTTCTCCTAAAACAAGTTTTAATTCTTCATGGGCATAATCAATAATATCCTGATTTAATCTATCTCCAGCGATTTTAAGGGTTTGACTAGCCACAATTCCGCCCAAAGAAATTACCGCAATATCACAGGTGCCACCGCCAATATCCACTATCATATTGCCTAGGGCTTCCTGAACCGGCAAACGAGCACCAATGGCGGCGGCCATAGATTCTTCAACCAGATAAACTTCTCTGGCTCCAGCATTTAAGGTTGCATCTCGGACCGCCTTTTTTTCCACCTCAGTAATTCCCGAAGGAATTCCCACAATTACTCTTGGTCTGGGCAAAATAGTAAAACTCCCCCTATGAACCTTGTTGATAAAATAACGGAGCATTTGTTCAGTTACTTCAAAATCAGAAATTACTCCCTGAACCAATGGTCGAGTAGCGGAAATATGAGCCGGAGTTCGACCAACCATTTTCTTTGCCTCGTCGCCAATTGCTAAAATCTGGCCTGTTTTTTGATTCACTGCTACTACTGACGGCTCGTTAATCACAATTCCCCTGCCCCGAACATAAACTAAAGTAGTAGCTGTTCCCAGGTCAATGCCCACATCCTTAGAAAGTTTTCCGAATATTTTGTTGAACATTTTAATAAGCCTTAGCAAATAATACTTCTAATTTTGCTTCCTTACCACATTTTATACATCTGCCCGCAACGCTCTCGCTTGCGAGGCGGGCGGGTTTCCCAGTTTTATTCTTTTGGCCAAAGGGAATACACCTGATTGTGGTTTTTGTCTCACCTTGAATTTTCTTTTCGCATTTTTCGTCTCCACACCAATAAGCTTTTATGAATCCACCTTTATACTTAATCGTTTTCTTGAATTCATTATAGGATTTTACTTGATGGGTATTTTCCTGATTAAGTTTCTTTGATTTATCCAGTAATCTTTTTTGTAATTCATCCAATAATCTCTTAGGACTAAACTGTTTCAAATTAATGGTTTTTCTTTTCAATTCATCTCTTGATAAATGGGTTATTTTATTCCCTTTGGCTTCTTTCGGGCCAATTTCAATTCTTAAAGGCACGCCCTTTAATTCCCAATCATTGAATTTCCAACCCGGTGTTTGTTGAGTTCGCCAATCAGTGTTAAAACGGATTTCTTTAGCCGAAAGAATTCTTTCAATTTTTGAAATATAGTTTTTAACCCGCTTATCCAATGATATCGGAATAATTACTATTTGATAAGGGGCGATTTTAGGAGGTAAAATAAGTCCCTTATCATCACCATGAACCATAACCAATCCGCCAATCATTCTAGTACTGACTCCCCAGCTGGTTTGCCAGACGTAATTTTTTTTACCTTTTTTGTCTAAAAATTGAATGCCAAAAGATTTTGAAAAATTTTGACCCAATTGATGAGAGGTTCCCATCTGTAATGCCTTGCCGTCTTTCATCAACCCTTCAACGGAAAGAGTATAAAGAGCGCCAGCGAATTTTTCGGCTTCTGTTTTTTTGCCGACAATACAATGAATTCCTAACCAATTCTCAGTAAAATCTTGATACATTTTTAAAGCCGTCATTGCCATTTCGTCGGCTTCTTTTTCTGTGGCGTGAGCGGTATGACCCTCTTGCCATAAAAATTCCAGAGTTCTTAAAAATAGTCTTGGCCGCATTTCCCACCTGACAATATTTGCCCACTGGTTGATTTTCAAGGGTAGGTCGCGATACGATTGAATCCAATTTTTAAACGCATCATTTATTATGGTTTCTGAAGTTGGACGAATGGCTAATCTTTCTTGAAGTTTTTTATTGCCACCCTGAGTTACCCAAGCCACTTGAGGAGAAAAACCCTTAACATGTTCTGCTTCTTTTTTAAGAAATTTCTCGGGAATAAATAAGGGAAAATAAACGTTTTTTACGCCCAATTTTTTAATCTCATTATCAAGATTTCTCTGAATGTTTTCCCAAATAGCATAACCGTATGGTTTTATAACCATACATCCCTTAACTGGCGAGTACTCGGCTAAATCAGCTGATAAAACTACTTCATTATACCACTTGGCAAAATCCTTTGATTGTTTGGTTAACATATATTTAAAACAATTTGATGATATCTCTAAAAGTTATAATAATTATTAATAAAATTAAAATGGCAAAACCAATAGTATTAGCCAATCTTTCGGTTTTAAATTTTATTGGCTTGCCTTTTATTTTTTCAATTAATAAAAATAATAATCTTCCACCATCCAAAGCTGGAAATGGAATAACGTTTATAATGGCTAAGTTGATTGATAAAATTGCTGCAAACTGCAAAACATAAACTAAGCCCAATTTTACCACCTGGGAAGTTAAAACTGCAATACCCACTGGTCCAGCTACCTCGCCAATCATGGCTCCTTTCAAAATAAGGGTTTTAATTAAGAGATAAAATAGAGAAATCATCGTCACTATTAATTTGCCGGCTGTTTCAAATCCTTTAATAATTGCCTTATACCAGGGATAAGAGATTAAACCGGTTTTAGCCATAGCAATTCCAGTTGCTCCTTCTCCTTCTGGCGGATTGGCTCTGGGAATCATAATTTTTTGGAAGATTTCATCGCCTCTTTTAAGAGTAAAATTTATTTCTTCGCCAATATGCCCAGCAATGAAATTTTGGACATCTTCAATTTCTTTAACTTGAACTGATTCTTGACCAAATGAAAGACCCAAAATAGCGTCGCCAATTCTAATTCCCGCTCTTTCAGCTGGCGAATTTTTGGCCGCTTCCACAATTTGAATTTGAATATTTCTATAATTGGCTTCCTGTCCTTTCTCAATAAAACTGGGAACCCCTATAGAGTGAACAATTGAAAGAAAAACCGCAGCTATCAATAAATTCATAAACACACCAGCAACAAGAATTATCGCTCTTTGCCAAGCTGGTCTATTATAAAAAGCCCGCTTGCTTTTGGTTATTTTCTCTCCCCTTTCTTCGCCATATATTTTCACAAAACCACCAATTGGAAACAAATTTAAAGAATAAGTAGTTTCTCCTTTTTTAAAACCAAAAACCCGGGGTGGAAAACCAAAGCCGAACTCCTCGACTTTAACCCCGGATTTTTTGGCACTGATAAAGTGCCCGAATTCATGGGCAAAAATCAAAATCCCCAATATTAAAATAAAAACAATAATCGTTAATAGAGCC
>Ga0172362_10001388_pt1 | contig 20702 bp, 21 predicted proteins | sample LakKivs1_kivu2a2_FD_114534 | JGI IMG/M metagenome (GOLD analysis project Ga0172362, IMG submission 114534) | Sediment microbial communities from Lake Kivu, Rwanda - Sediment s1_kivu2a2 | ecosystem: Environmental > Aquatic > Freshwater > Lake > Sediment | place: Rwanda: Western Province, Lake... | reverse complement strand
TGAGGGCATTCTCTAAAAAACCTTTTTTATTTTTTATAAAAAAAACAAAAAGTTTATAAAAAGGATCATGACAAATAATAGGGATTTAAATTAGATGATAGATGGTTTGAGATAGGGGAGGATAAAAAATTATGATAAGAATAGGACCAGCAGGCATACCTCTTTCTTGTAAAGGACGAACAAACAAAGACGGATTAGTCTACATAAAAAAACAACTGAACCTCGATGCTATGGAGATACAGTTTGTACGCGGACTTTACGTGATGGAGGATGAAGAAGCACAGTTCATCAAAGACTACTCAAAAGAAAACGATATAGAAGTACACGTACACGCACCATACTATATTAATCTAGCTGGCGAAGACGAACTAGAACTAAGCATTGAGAAGATAGTTTCATCAGCAAAAGTAGCAGACAAAATGGGAGCAAAAACAGTGATAATACACCCAGGATACTATGGTAAAGAACAAGAAAAGAAAACACTGAAAAAAATCATAAAAAACACAAAAAAACTACAAAAAATCTTCAAAAAAGAAAAAATAAAAACAAGGATAGGCCTAGAAACAATGGGCAAACAACGCGTTTTTGGTAGCCTAGACGAAATTATAGAGGTCTGCAAAAACGTGAAAGGCATCGTACCAATAATAGACATAGGCCATATTCATGCGAGGGGAAACGGCTCCCTGAAAGAGAGAGAAGATTTCGAAGCGATATTCAAAAAACTAAAACCACTAAGACTAAAACACTACATCATACATCTAACAGGGGTTTACTACGAGGATGGAAACGAGTATTATCATGTCCCAATCAAAAAAGGCGACATGCCGATAGCACCATTGATAGATGTCATTATTGACAACAACTACAACGTTACACTCATCTCAGAATCACCATTGCTAGAGCACGATGCGGTATACATAAGACTACAAGTAGAAAAAGCAATCATGAAAAGAACTGGCAAAGAAACAGCTAATTATAAGGATCTAACGGAAATAACATGCAAGAAAAAGAAAAAAAAGAAGAAGAAATAGTTTTTTCAAAATCAATAGAATATATCCAAAGAAAAACCAAGGATATACTAAGCAGTGTATCAACTGATAATATCAAAAAAATAAAGAAACTTTTTTTTGGATCAAACAGAATATTCGTTTACGGAGCTGGTAGATCAGGGTTGGTTGCAAAAGCATTTGCCATAAGGCTTGTGCACTTAGGTTTTGAAACATTTGTGATAGGAGAAACAATAACAGTGCCAGTGCAAAAAGGGGATCTTGTGATAATAATATCAGGCTCTGGAGAAACCATACCAGCTGTTATGACGGCTGACATAGCACACAAACTAGGAGCAAAAGTGGTTTCAATTACAGGAAAAAAAATTTCAGGCATAGCAAAATATGCAGACGTAACATTATACTTGTCAGCATCATGTAACGACAAGGAAAGAAAACAATACGCACCACTGGGTACACTTTTTGAGGCAAGCGTATGGATACTGATGGATGGCATCATAGCGGATTTACTTGAAAGCAAACATGAAACAGAAGAAACAATGCGTAAAAGACACGCTACACTACAATAAAAAAAGAAAAAAATAAAAGTTTAATTTTTTAGAGTTTATTTACTAAGTAGCATTTGTTGTTTAAGTACTACTTGCTGTTGCTGTCCTTGCACTTCTTGGTTCCCGCCACCTATAAGATTATTCAAGTACACATCGATTATTGTGGTAGCTTCTGGACTAACAACAAAGAGTGTTGTTGACCCAGATCCATCAATAAGCGGTTTTGTAGCAATTATACGGTATTGACCTGGTGGTACGTTAGTAAACTCGTATGAACCATCTACAACACTTATGTTATAGGTGTAAGGTAAAAATGTTCCTTTAGCAAATAAAAGGACGTATGCCTCATTTATCGGAGCACTATTTTCATCATATATTGTTCCAGCAACTGTTCCATTTTCACCACTGTAGTTCCCACCAGAACCGCCGAAACCATGAGTCAGACATACATTCCTAATTACTGTTGCTCCAGATGGAACTGCAAAAAGCGTGGTCATTCCGCTACCGTTAACAAGTGGTTTTGTAGCAACAACCCTATATTGACCCGCAGGAACAGAATCAAAACTGTATGTACCATTTACACTGCGAACGATATTGGATGGCAAAATGTCTGCTTTAGGAAATAAAATGACAATTGCGCCATCTACAGGAGTATTATATTTGTCATAGATTGTTCCTGTGATATTTCCCTCTCCGCTTTGCTGAGGCTGAATCACTTGAACTGTTGCAACTTTCATAGCAGCATTAGCTGAAAAACAAGCAGCAACTAGTGTGATAACCAAAAAAACTGTTACCAAACCTCCAATTTTTCTCATTTCTTCTTTTTCATCCTCCCCCGCCTGTTTATAACGAGGTTTTTATCATATATCTAAATTGCTGTCGGCGACACAGCAATTTTATAATGTTATTATTATTTTTTTTGTTTATATACTTTATGGTACAAATTTCCTGTAACAAAATAAAGTATTATATGCCCGTTAAAAAATTTTTGGAAATCAATAAGATATTCTAAGCCAAAGCCAAACTAAAACATCGACTTTATTTGATAGAAACAATATTAAACAGGGTTTTTCATACAACCAAAACGTGTTTCAAATACCAAGAGGAACAAGGGACTTTACTCCAGGGGAAATGCAAAAACGTAGATACCTTGAAGACTCAATGAGAAAAACATTCCAAACATTCGGATACAGAGAAATACAGACACCGATGTTTGAAAACCTGGAGCTTTTCACAGCCAAATCAGGAGAAGGAATAATAGAAGAACTTTATTCATTCAAAGATAAAAGCGGCAGAGACCTAACACTAAGACCAGAACTGACAGCACCAGTGATAAGATTCTATATAGAGCAATTACAGATGGAACCAAAACCACTGAAACTATTCTACTTCGGCAACTGCTTCAGATATGACAGACCACAAAAAGGCAGATATAGAGAATTCAGACAAGCAGGCTGCGAAATAATAGGAACGAACACACCAGAAGCCTACGCAGAACTAATAGCACTAGCATACACACTACTAGAAAACTCAGGTTTAAAAGACTTAAAACTAAACATAGGAAACCTAAACATACTATCAGAAATGTTCAAAAAACTAAAGATAACAAAAGAACAACAAAAACAACTAACAACACTAATAGACAAATCACAATACAATGAAGCATCACAATTACTACAAGATTTTGATGTAAAACAAGAAGAGGCGAAACAATTCATAGAAGCACTACAAACTACAGACATCAAAAAAATAAAAAATTACACAAAAGACGAGCAAACAAAAAAAGATTTTGAATACTTCGAAAAAATACTAGAGCTACTAAAGAACACATTCAAAATAACAAACCTCCAGATAAAAATGGGAATAGTTAGAGGGCTCGACTATTACAAAGGCATTGTTTTTGAAATAGATGCACCATCACTAGGAGCAGAAAAACAACTAGCAGGAGGAGGAGCCTACGAACTCATACCAATATTCGGTGGAAAAGAAACACCGACAGCAGGCTTTGCGATAGGTTTCGATCGTACAATAATAGCACTGGAAACAGAAAAATACCAATTCCCATTAACATCAATAAAAGTCTATATTATACCTGTAAGCGAAGATATGATAGAAAAATCACTAGAAATAGCACAAAAACTTAGGAAGCAAGGCATATCAGCAGACATCGACCTTCTAAGAAGAGGAATGGGCAAATCATTGAAATATGCAAGCTCGATAAACGCTGAAAAAACCATAATAGTAGGACCAAAAGAACTAGAACAAAACTCGGTCACACTTAGAGATATGAAAACAGGCAAACAAGAAACAATAAAAATTGAGGATATACACAAGTTTTTAGAATAAAACAAACTTCTTTTGCCTTAAAAAAACTAGTATACAGACGGCCAGTAAAAACACTAAAAACCCAAAACCTGGCATATTGTATTTTACACTTTCGTTATCTATAGTATTTGTTGTGGCGTTATAGTTCTCCCAATATTCATTTGCCACATATGCTGTGATTACATCAAAGTAAACTGTACAATGATCATGATCGTTTTTATTGAACTGAATAAACACCTCAAGAGGACCATAAGCATTAACCCACTTGGCATCAAGTTTAACATGGACTCTCCAGATATAAGTAAAGTTATCTCCCGTTTTCATGCTACGTCCACATTCAAGAATCTCGTCCATGCTAGTTGGGCCGTCTAATACCTCAAAAACAGGGGTTCCGAACTCGCGTAGCTTAAAAAATATTATAGATAGATCGGTTTTGGCCGTAATAACAACCTTAACATCAAACTCCTCACCTAACTTAAGAGTAGGATGAGCGGTAGCGTTTTGCCACTCTTCATTGTCTCTACGAAACCACGCATACATGGAGCCGTAACTACATTCACCAGCATTTACAACCGATACAAAAAAGATTGAAAATAAGAGCAAAAAAACGACTGATATCTGAACAAAATTTTTTGTAAACATCTTCAATCATACCCGGGCGTATGTTCATCCCAGCAGTTTCCTTCAAGGTCACCGACCATCATGCCCCATGGTGGTACTACACCAAAAGCAACGGTTGTGAAACCAAATTTTAAACGAGTGTTTTCGCCAACTGGAATACCACCTACAGAAACAACATTTGCTTCCCTTATGTAGACCTGTGGTTCATGACCTAGTATCGGATTAAAAAGTGTTTCATCGTTTGAGTCGATAACCTTAAACTGAGCGTACTCACCCTCCACGTCAATAACCCATATGTTTAATGTCACAACCCAAGGGGTAATTGGTGTTGGTGGTAGAATTGGAAAACCTGTTGGGCCGAGTGTGCAGCGGTTGCGTAGTTTAAGCGTCCAAATTTCTTCATCACCGAAACCAGTTTTTTCAAAAGGGTCTAAGTAATTTGGGTATTGGTCAACCGCACATCTGAGAGTCTCATTCCAAACAGATTCACCATCTTTCTTTCTAGCTACATCCATATCAAAACCAAAAGGAATTGTGAAACCATTCTTGATCGCATCTTTCGTGTCACTTAACGTCTCTCTAACATCGTTAGTGTCTAAAGTAGGAGCATACTCCTCTAATGTTTCCTCAAGTTTTTGATCAATCAAGTCTATTATATCAGACAAAATCTGTTCAATATCATCCCTGGTTTTATCAACGTACCATTCCCGCACAAGATAAACTGCTTTGTTTCCAACGCTACTGTACATATTGTCATTCAGATAAGGTGATTTGTTGAGATAAAGGGTGATGTTGTCGTCAAACTTACCCAAAAGATCGTCTTTAACCTTCACCATTAGTCCATGTGGATCAGGGTAATTTGTTGATGTTATAGAATCATCAAGTTTAATTTCCCTTATCATACCTAGGATCTCATCCAGAGCAACCCACGATAGGTCATTAATCCATGCGGGAATAACACCATTTATGACGTCATTATAATATGAACCATCTCCATTTAGCACAAGGTTCTGTTTGTTTGGGTTTACATACATTTCAAGATATGTGTCAATTGTATCCTCTAGGTTAGGATCATCGACTGAACTGTTATAGTAAAAAACATCTCTAACACCAGTCCATGAGTCTTCACTAACAATAGAGGAATAGGAATCTAACAATACACGTATGGCCACGGTCTCATTTTTGTAGTCATCTGTAGTAAAATATGTTGTAACATTCCACGTATTGTTACCCTCTGTTTCCTCATGGGTCTCGCTCCACTCGTGCGTTCTAATCCACTTTACATCATAAATCTCGCCGTAGAGAGTACAACCAGGATCAACAAGTCCTTTGTCTGGCTTTGGTATAACATCAATAAGAGCTGGATCGCCGTTAAGCTCCCAGCCACCAAAACCCTCGTCATCGGGATGGCCATCATGTTGGCCTAAAACCACAGAACTCACTCTATCTATAGAGGTATACATATCAGCTGTGTAAGTCTCAGATATAGTATCATCTATTTTGTCAGCTGTACTATGGTTGACTAAGAGATGCTTTATGGTTCCATTCCAAACAAAACCTTGCTCGGCCATATCTTCAACTGTATTTTTTATCACGTTCTCCACGTCATCACCAAAATCAACATCTTTATTCAATGACAGTCCTGTTTCAGGGTTCCTGAAAATCAAGGTTACACTATCTATATCGTATAATATCCGTTCAGCTATCTCAGAAACATCAAGATTAGGACAACTATCTATAGTAGTATTTATGTCATCACCAGCATCAACATTTGCGGTACCTTCAGAAAATTTGCTAGGATCAAAATCAAAACCCTCATCATCCATATCATTAAAGATACTCGCAGATGTCTGATCACCAGATGTTTTCTTAAGAGCCTGCCAGACTTTTTTAGCAAATTCGACAACACCCAGCGGGTCGACACTGCTAAAAACCAATCCCTGCTCTAGCAAAAGCCCACCGTTTACAATCAAAGCAAGATGTCTATTATCAACCACGTTCAATGGCTCGCCAGAACTATAATGTTTATATCCTCGTGCAAGGGAATAGACATTAGAAAGCGCTGTTGCAAGAGTCCACAAAGGTTTGAAACCACCATCGAGAATATCATGATAATTATCAACCAAGGCTTTTAATAAAAGATAACGAGACGTAACAACAGTGGATGCATTAATTGTTCTAAAACCAACGACTTCGCCATCATCCAATCTGTTGATCTCAAAATTTATGGGAACACTAACAACATAATAACCAAGCTGGTCCACTAGGTTTTCGCTGGGCCCAATAACAGGTATGGCGAAGCCTCTTTTGATCTCCATGTCTAAACTGTCTACGAAAATATTTTCTCTGGAAACCAGTGGATAATCCACTAAATCCGGTATAACAACATTAATCGCGTATTTACCGTCATTAAAAGAATCATACAGATACGTGGAAGTCAAATACACATTCAACTCATCTATAACCATATTCTTTATACGGTTGTTGTTCACCTCATCGGCGGTGCTACCAAAATCCACACCAGAATAAGGTATAATTACTGGTTCTTCACCCAAGCTTTTCAAAGCTTTCGTACCTGCAAGATTTATTGCTGTGGCGATATCTGCCTCAGCGAAATGAATCAAGTTCTCTACCCCATTGAAATCAATTGTACTTGTTATCTCAAAAGATTTATCCTGCTCTAGTTTCGCAACATAAACCGTAGTGAAGCTACTACCTAACAAAAGAAAAATACCTATAACCGCAAAGGGTATGCGAGCATTGTCATCTTTTAAAAAATGTTTAAGTGTTTTCATCCTCTTGCCTCCCACACCGTGAGAGCCACGTATGCTCTGTCAAGAGATATATGTTCAAACAGCCAGTCTATAAGCATGTCAGCAAGATCAAGACCTGTATCAATCAGATCAAAAACACTTTTGACAAAGAGAAATATATAAGGATCAAGAAAATTTTTGATTACACCTGTTACGTTGTCTTTTATCGCTACCTCAAACATATCAAACGCTTCATTTAAATCACCTGCAGAAAGATTCAATAAACCATGTATAGAATCGTTTAATTTATCGTAAATACCTTGCATGACTGGATTGTCAACACTGCTATTGAGACTAAAGAACATGTCATCAAGTGAACCGATTGCTTCACCTATGAAATCGTCTATAGCCTCTTCAACAAAACCTGTGGTTGCGTTTTTTAGCTTATCAAAAAAATATGCGACAGTCATGTTAACTATCCCTGGGAAAATCATATCATCTGTATCGTTTAGGATACCAGAAATCAAAAAACCATATGTAAGGAGACTAACATTCTCATATGTCGCGTTTGTAGCATTCCCACGTTCATGATAGGGCGATGAGAGATTGTTTGTTACATAATCCGTTAATATTCTTTTTATGTTTGTAATCGATGGTATAGATGAGTTGTTATAACCAAATTCTCCTAAACCCGAGAACAACTGTTTTTTCAACCAATGTTCTGTGAAAATAATCGATGTGTTATCAATGGTCAAAACTGGAGAATAGGGCATTACAACAGAAGTTTCTGAAACATAGCAATCCTTGTTTGGTGGATGATCACCAATATAAATCTCGCCACCTAGCGGGGCACCTTTAATTGGATGCCACCATGCAGTAAAATTAAAAAGATACTTGTCGCCAAGATAAGACGAAAAAAATTTGGTGGTATCATTTTTTAGCTGCCTTTCTAGATCTCCAGTAAAAATGTTAAAACGGTTTGTACCAAAAACTGAAAAAGGCAGCCTGAGTTGACATCCTAAATCATCTGCTATCAGGTTAGCATAGTTTTTGTGTATTTGTTCGCGTGCTAGAATCCAGTTCGTTATCAAACCATACAGTCCATCTGAGGAGTTATCAATGCCAAGGCTACCAGCAACATCATCAATTACATCACCACAAAACTTGTAGCTGAATTTGTCAGTACGAGAAACAAGAAAAGTATTCAGAGCCTGGTCAGCAATATGTTCACGATGTGTATCAACAGAAGTCTTGACCGCTACATCGCTTTGAAGCGCAGGTAAAAGAATCACACCTGACAGTGAAACCATGACTATGAATAGTACCGCATCGTACATTGAGGAAACACCATGGGTGTTTCTCAGAAACCTCCCCATTCTATTCCTATCCTTTTTTAACTAATCACAAATTTTTATTTCAAACTCCACAGTATAATAGTTAATTTACCTGGTACAGTTTGCGCCTCGTTTAGATAAACACCTATATCCTTGGAAACAGCGACTCTATCACCCACGTTATATACAGGATCTTCAGGGAAATCCACTGAGTAACTGCCCCAGCTAACCCTGATTATAAAATCAAAATCAGATCTTTTGTATTGTTCACGCATAGAGTTTAATATGGCATTACTGGTAGGTGTTTTTAATGCAAGTAAATCAACTAGCCCGCCTTCTTTTATAAAATAACAATCAGGGTTTGTTAGTTTGGTTGAGATAAAATCTGCAGTTTGATACTTATCTAAAGATGAAACTTTAAGAGCATAGGAAGAATAAACATTTGCTATAAGTAAAATGAATAATGTAAATCCTATCATTACTACGGAGAGTGCTGGCAGAGACGTGAATTCTTCTGAAATTGCTTTGGTATCTTTAATTAAACTCCTTATAGGAGTTTTTTTCATTTTTACCAAGCTCCACAATTATTAAAGTTTATTTTAATAACAATTTATAATTTTATAATTATGAATAAACTCCAATAATATAAAATTTTTGTAGAGAAAATAAAACCCAAAAAAAGAAAAAAATAAAAATATGATGGGTGGTGGTTTTTAAAGCGGGGATCAATGAGAGACTGATTATCTTGCTGCTATTTCTTTTATTCTGTCACGTATGATGAATATTTCGAGTACGTCTTTCATTTGCTTGTATTCTTCGGGGGTTTTAATCTCTGAGACCACTATCAAATCTCTCATTTTTTCCTCACCTTCCTATGTTATACTTTGTCACTTTAAGTATTTAAAGCTATCGTGATAAAATGACAAAACAATGATTCTAACAACTGAAGTGAAAACCATTATATAACATATCTATCATTTCCCAACGGAAGAGGCAAGGTATGGAAACAAAAAACTACGATTACGTATCTGTAGAACAGAAATGGCAAAAAAAATGGTATGACTCTAAGATATACGAAGCGAAAAAGCAGAACAAAAAAAAATTCTTCATACATTTTGCATATCCTGGAGTATCCGGCTACTTGCATGTAGGACATATGCGAGGATTCACCTACTGCGACATAATAGCTAGATACAAAACAATGACCGGCTACGATGTCCTTTTCCCAGCAGGGTTCCACGCCTCAGGAATACCTTCAATAGGTTTTGCTAAAAAAGTAGAAAGAAAAGATCCGTTAACAATAAAATCACTTAAAGAAAACAATTTAAAAGACGATTTCATAAAAAAACTAACAGACCCAGTAAAAGTCGTAGAATATTTTGGAAAGGTATACGTAGATGATTACTGGAAAAAATTCGGTTTCCTGATAGATTATTCAAGGCTGATGAGCACAATATCGCCAGGTTACAACAAATTCATTCAATGGCAGTTTTACAAACTAAAGGAAAACAACCTACTGGTTCAGAAACCACACTATGCACCTTTCTGTCAAAACTGTGGGCCAGTAGCAGTAGACAAATCAGAGACAGATATATCAAAAGGCGGTTCAGCCGAGGTACTAGAGTTCACAACAATCAAATTCCAGATGAAAGATGGAACCATACTGCCAGCAGCAACACTCAGACCTGAAACCATCTTTGGTGTAACCAACATGTGGGTCAACCCAAATGTTGAATACCAAAAAGTAAAGATCAACGGAGAAACATGGATATGCTCAAAAGAATGCATACAAAAACTTACACATCAACTTGAAAAAGTCGAGCCATTAAACGAAAAGATATCTGGTAAAAACCTCATTGGAAAAACATGCAAAATACCACTTGTAAATAGAGAAGTACCAATACTAGCAGGGGTTTTTGCTGACCCAAATGTAGCAACAGGTATCGTAATGTCTGTACCCGCACACGCACCATACGACTGGATCGCATTAGTAGAATCAGGAGAAAAAATCGACCCTATAACAATCATAGATGTGGAAGGCTTTGGTACAAACCCTGCTAAACAAGTATGCGACGAGCTAGGGATAAAAAGCCAGACTGAGATAGAAAAACTCAACAACGCAACAGAAATTGTATACAAAAAAGAATTCCATACAGGTTACCTGAACGATAAATGTGGAGTCTACGCAGGAGTAAGAATATCAGATATAAAAGACGAGGTAAAAAACGAGCTCATATCACAAAACCTAGCTCTTGTTATGAGAGAGTTCTCTGAAGAAGTAGTTTGCAGATGCGGAGGAAAAGTCTTCATAAAACAGATACCAGATCAATGGTTCATAAAATACAGCGATACAAAACTCACTGAGAAATCTAAAGAACACGAACAACACATGAACATTTATCCACAGGAGTACAAGGATGAGATGCCAAAGGTGCTTGATTGGTTTGGGGACCGAGCCTGCATACGACGCGGCTCATGGCTTGGAACAGAGTTCCCGTTTAAAAAAGACTGGATAATAGAACCAATATCAGACTCGACACTCTACCCAGCATATTATGTTATATCTAAATATGTTAATGAAGGTAAGATAAAACCTGAGGAGATGACAAACGAATTTTTCGACTACGTTTTCTTAGAGAAAGGAAATAAGAAAAAACAAATCTGGGAAAACATAAAAGCGGATTTTGATTACTGGTACCCTGTAGACATAAATCTCGGTGGAAAAGAACATAAAACAGTACATTTCCCAGTATTTTTGATGAATCACGTAGCTGTTATGCCAAGAGACAAATGGCCCCAGGGCATATTTGTCCACTGGTGGGTTACACAAAAAGGCAAAGAAAAAATAAGCAAATCCAAGGGCGGAGCAGAGCACATTAACGAAGCAGCCACAACATATGGTGTAGATTCGATGAGACTATATTACGCTCATGTAGGCTCTCCTTTTGTTGACATAGAATGGGACCAAGAGGCTGTAACAAAATACAAAAACAGGGTCATAAACATATACAAAACAATAAACCAAATAAACACTTTGGAAGACAAAACAGAGGAAAACCTTGACAGCTGGCTAAAAAGCATAATGCAGAGAACAATTAAGAAAACACTTGATGCTTTTGAAACATATGATCTGCGCATTGCTACTAACGAAATATTTTTTGAGTTCCAGAAAAGCATACAATGGTACCTAAAAAGAGGCGGGAGCAACAAAAAACTGCTTAAAGAAATTTTATCAGACTGGCTAAAACTTATGACGCCAGTGACACCACATTTAACAGAGGAATTATGGACATTGTTTGGTAAAGGTTTCATATCACTAGAAAAGTACCCTCAATACAAACCAGACCTGATCTCTGAAAAGACTGAAGTTGGAGAAAAACTCTTGTCAGATATAGTTGATGATGTAAACCAGATACTCAAAGTTACTGGAATAAAACCAAAAAAACTTTACATGTACGTCTCTCCTATATGGAAAAAACAGCTTTTTGAAAAAGCTCTAGCGTTACAGAAGGAAAACAATCTTGAGATGGGCTCTTTTATGAAAATAGCTATGAGTGACTCGGAGCTACGTAAACACGGTAAAGAAGTCTTGGATTTCGTTAACAAAACACTTGGGGAAATAAAAAAACTCAACAAAAACGATAGGAAGAGATTCGAAACAAAAATAGACGAAAAAACATATCTACAAAAAGCAAAAGAGTTCTTTGAAAAAGAGTTCTCCGCAGAAATAAATATCCTAAACACCGATGATGCAAATGTTTACGATCCAGCTAAAAAAGCAAGATTTGCTATCCCACTTAGACCAGCTATTTATCTGGAGTAAAAACAAAAGATATGTTGGATACCATGGCTAAAACAAATGAAGAAACATGGGATACGATAGCTGAAAGTTTTGATACAACAAGAAACAAACCATGGGAAAACTGCCTTGATTTTATACAAACATTAAAAAAAACAGATACAGCTGCTGACATAGGTTGCGGTAACGGTAGACATCTTATCCCATGCGCAAAACAATGTAAGAACGTTATTGGCTTAGATATCTCAGGCAAACTACTTGATATCGTCAGAAATAAACTTTTGGAGAATAATCTGAGCAACACAACCTTGTTGCATTCCAATGCTATAGAAATACCTGTCAAAAACAATTCATTGGATGCCGTACTTTTCATTGCATCCCTACACAATATAGAAGGTAGAGAAAACCGTATCAAATCACTTAAAGAAATTAATCGCATTATGAAAAACGATGGCAGAGCATTGATTAGCGTTTGGTCACGCTGGCAGGATAAATACAGGAAAACTTTTTTAAGAAAATGGTTCACCCAAAGAAACAGATCAGACTTTGGGGATATTGATATTTACTGGAGGCAGCATGGTCTGGATATACCACGTTTCTATCATCTTTACAGTAAAAAAGAGTTTCTAAAAGACTTAAAGGAAGCAGGTTTTGAAATACTAGAAACTCAAGAGATAAATATACATTCTAAAAAACATTCTGACAATTATTTTGCAGTTGCAAAGAAGTAAAATTAAATAGATGTAAATTATGCAGGGGAGAGATTTGAACACGATAGTAATTCATAAAAAATATAAAACATTATATACTTTGTAAACAATCTAAAATTTGGTTAAGCAGGTATGTTTTTTTCACCTCCACTGGTTTAAAAGATATGCCTGTTTATCCAATATTTCTATTTATACCCCGAGCATTAAAAACATTTTTTTATAGACATGAAAAAACTATCATTAGCCGCAAAAATCCGTATTAACATCCATTATCTTAGGATTTATAAACTAATAGATGTTTTAAAATTGTAGTGCTTGAGGAAAGAAAAAGCAAAACCTCTTTTTGTAATATAGTCGTCTATGCATTGATACATGCCTGCAATTGTAGAAAAAAGATGAATTAACAGATAATGCCTTTCACGTTGTTGATTAATACTTTTACATCAAAAGGCTTGGATATGTAATCACGGACGTATGTCTCAAGTCCCTTCATTTTCTCATGGTCTCTAGTGCCCTTTGCAGTTACGATTGAAATGACAACGTTTTTTGCGTAACCCTTCTGGACTATCTCACGGATAGTATCCCATCCGTCCATAAAAGGCATCATGATGTCCATCAGTATGATACCTGTGAAACCTCTCTCCAGCTCTTTTATACAATCCCTGCCGCTATCAACAGTATAAACCTCGTAGCCTTCGCGTTCAAAAATACTCCTTATAGTTATCAGTATATCGGGGTCATCATCCACTACCATGAGTTTTTTGTCCATGTTCCATACCTCTCCTAACTAGATATACTTTAGTTTTGCTTGTTTATATACTTATTGTGGAAAAATTACATTGTGAAAAAATAATACCAATCAATAGAAAATTTCATTTGGATTTCACATTATCAAACAAAAAATCGCATATTTCACCTATCTGTTCAGGAGAAAGCTCCCCAATACGTCTATCATGATAAGGCAAATCATCAAAACGAGTACTATACAGTTTTTCTACAATGTTACTAATCTTCTTTCTTCTATGGTTAAACAAATCTCTAGTCAAATCAAAAAAGAAGTTTTCATCCTTAACCGAAAAAGGAGGGTTTTCTCGTGGAATAAGTTTTACAATACGTGAGTCAACCTTTGGCTGTGGATAAAAACATGTTTTTGGGACTCTAGCAACAACGTCACAAAAAGATTTGTAATACACACCAACAGACAAACGAGAATAATCCTTGCTACCAGGTTTTGCAATCATACGGTCAGCAAACTCTTTCTGATAAATCAAAATAGCTCGCTCAAAATCATACTCGAGAAACTTAAATGTTACAGGCGAAGAAATTTGAAAAGGAAGGTTTGAAACAATCTTGTTAAACCTAGGCAGTTTACTGAAATCAACCTTGAGAGCATCATCATGTATAAGCATCACGTTTTCTGGTAAAAAACTCTTAAGCCTATCAATCAACACGTCATCTATCTCAATAGCAACAACCTTTTTTGCTTTATCAGCAATCAAGGTAGTCAAAACACCTGTCCCAGGGCCTATCTCAAGAACAATATCATTTTTTGTTATATCAGCGCGTTTAACTTCTAACTCAGCTATATTCTTATCAATTAAAAAATTCTGACCTGTTTTACGTCTAACCATACAAATCAATATTCGCCCTTCGTAACAGGTGGACGGGTAAACAGACGGTACTTCTGAGTAGGATCAGTTAACTCAAGCTCGACACGCTTAGCAATGAGTTTATCAGGAGCACGCAAGAAGTCTATGCGGTCGCACATCTCCTCAAAACTAGTGAAAGGTTTTTTCTTACGCTCCTCAAGAATGTCATGCATCATTTTCTTACCAAGACCTGGGAGTAGCTCAAGTACATGGAAACGCGTCGAAATCGCTGGTGACTCGTTGTAGAATTTTAGGAACCGATCTTTAGTGTTTCTAACAATATCAAGAATAACATATGGCATCTCACCATGCGCTGTAGACGTCAATTCCTCATAGTTGATTCTACCCTTAATTTTAGCAATTTTACTTCTTTTATCATTATCTTTACCAACATACACCCGTTCGCCTATGTTGAAACTCGCGTCTCTTTTGGGCACAAGCTCAAGAAGGGTAAACTGTCCTTCGCCAATACCATAGACAACAGGATATCTCTTATACGGGGGTACATCACCTCGCCCTTTTGGCAAATAATCCAGAATATATACATAATCCTCCACGTCTACAACCCCCAAATTTTATTCTTCAACATTATATTTTTTTACTATCTCCAAAATCTTTTTTATATCATTCTCACTCAGAGAAATTCTTTCTTTAGCAAAGATGGCTCTAACATCATCATCATTTTCAGGTAGTATGTCAGCAATTTTTATAGCATGAATCTCTTCAATAGATTTCAGTTCCCTGAGTTCTTTTATCATATCCTCTGTTTTCTTGCTTGACAGCTTAGCAAACTTCTGAGCATGCTCCAAAGCGTTTTTCTGCTCATACAAAAGCTCTTTACGATCCTTGCTAACCTTTTTAAGAATATTTTTAACCTCGGCAAGCGGAACATACTTTACTAGCTCATCGGCAGCCATATCTTACACTCTCCTCAGATGCTCTGGTCTAACTATAAGAGTCTTATGTTTACTATCAACATAGATGCCAACAAGATAAGCATCACCCTGTTTACCCTCAATCTTACCAGTGTATCCCTGGAAACGAGGATGTGGCATACCCTTGTGAATAGATGAGTCTATGACTACGCTAACAGGAGATCCTTCTTCAAACTCTTGTAACGCTCTAGTAATAGAAGTAAGACCTCTATGTCTAGGGTTTTTTCGCATTATCTGTCTACTTTTGCTTCTTGTACCTTTAGATCTTTTAACCATCGAACTTATTCCCCCTTGATTTCTATCACGTCTAACTCCAACACTTTACAGGGAACACCTATTATTTCGCTGATACTAGGCTTAGTTCTTCCATCATCACCAGATATCAGTTCCTTTATGTAAGTCCCTGATTCTGATTCTATCGTCAAAGTAGCTATAGTATCATCTACCGATTCAAGATTACAGCTATACACATATTTCTCTCTAATCGTGTTAGCTCGCCTATGAGCTACTCGCAACGGCGTAAACTGCCTAATAGTTGCACCCTGTAATGACTTGACTGCCTTTTTAAGTTTTTCTGTATTTAACGGTTTTTCACCCTTAAAAACAACACGATAAACCTTTTTGAACTCTGCATCTTTAATTCTAACTACCTCATCACCATCAGAAAAACGAAGACCACTCACTTCAACCTCACCCTTATTAGAAACATTAATCTGAGTTTCAATAGAAAACAGATCTATAGCTCTGGTTTTTGGGTTGATTACTTCTAAAACAAACGGCCGTCCGTTACCAAGCATTCTAGCATCGATATCCTCCCTACCAGAACCATGAAAAGACTCGTCGGTTCCGCCAGTTTCATCCAAAAAAGATTTTGCGACAGCCTCCTCAACACTTTTCTCATACATCTTGCCAGTGTAACCGCATTTTCTACAGCCTTTGCCCTTACAAACCTTGCAAAACCATCTAGTTTGAGGCATATCACGTCTATACTTCTTGTAACGCCCATAGATATAAAGCGAACTAATCTGCAGATTAACAACATCATAAACAGTATCGATAACAGTCATTATAGTTGGTCTCTTAAAATCAACAGTTTTATAGAGTCTATCCTCGAGTATCTTGCCTACCTCACGATTAACTTCCATTTTAATAGACTCAGAGTAATCTGATCCAGCAAAACCCAATAGCTCCTGCTCTTTGTTAAGCATATCTTCGTCTATCTTAGAACCAACAAGAAAAGTCTCAAAATCATAACCCTTTAAAGAATCGGATATTAAATCTGCAAAATGTGATATTTCGTTCATCAAACCGGAGCAAAGCCAGCATTTATTGACATCGGTTTTACTATGATGTTTTAAAGCTTTTCTTATAATTTCTCCGCGATTACTATTTGTTTTACCTTGTTCAATTTTAGCAAAAATTCTTCCTAGACAGTGATCACATAGTTTGTACTTTGATAGGATTCTATCAGCAATTTCTGTGATCTCTTTATCTTTCAAACTATCTGGCATTCAAGGAGGCTAATAAAAAATAACTTTTAAACATTCGTATAACACAGCTATAGCCACAATTTATAGATTACAATAATCAAAATAATCAGAGGGATAATAAATAAAAAAGGGATGTTGACAACACTTATACCATATGGTATGGACAGTACAAAGACGAGTGCAACAAAAAATGTTATAACATCTCTGTATTTCATTGATTCCACCACTTCCTAAAAGATATCATTAACCAACCTTATAAAATATTTTATTTTAGCAAATTTTTTAATAAACAAAGCTATACACCGTAAAATCTTGGAGGCGAAAGTATATGGTTGATCTCTCAGCATTCAAAGGAATAACATACAATAATGATAAGATAAAGAAACTGGATGATGTCATGTCACCACCATATGACATCATTTCCGAGGAAATGCAGAATAAGTTATATGATAAAAACCCCAATAACTTTGTTAGACTCATTTTAGGCAAACAATTCCCAGATGACAACGATAACAATAATAGATACACTAGAGCAAAGAAACTATTTGATGAATGGCAAAAACAAGGCATATTAAAACAATCAGAAAAAACAGCTATTTACCCATACAAAATCGACTATAAAATAAAAAGCCAGAAAAAAACGATGAACGGTTTTTTTGTATTGCTAAAACTTGATCCTGAATACAAAACAGTAAAGGCGCACGAAAAAACTCTAGCGAAACCAAAGGCAGATCGTTTAAACCTTATGCGTGCATGTGACGCAAACCTTGAGCCTATAGAATTGCTTTATGTAGATAAGGAGGACATGATTAGAAAAACTATTGACGAAAAACTCAATAAACCTATCATTAAAGTTGAAGGATATGATGGTTTTACACATACTTTATGGAAAGTAGATGATGAAAAAGTGGTTAAGGATGTAGTTGGGGAACTGAAAAACAAGGAACTGTACATTGCTGATGGTCATCATCGATATCAGACATCAATTAATTTTGCTCAGGAGAAAAAGGAAAAAACAAGTGTCACAGACTCAAATGCTTCGTTTAATTATATTATGGTTATAATCGCAAATATATTTGATCTTGGACTCTCTATTTTACCTACTCATAGACTTGTGAAGATGCCTACCTTTAGGGTTGAAGAGATTCTTGAGAAGATGAAAAAATATTTTGCAATTGAAGAAAAAAAAGTAAAGGGAGATGACAGCAATCTAGTAGGAAAACAGATAATGAGAGATATTGAAACAAAAAGTGGGCATAAATTCGCTATTTACTGTAAGAAAAAATATTATGTGCTAACTCTAAAAGATGAAAAGATTATGGATTACCTAGCTAGTGACCATTCAAAAACTTGGAGAAACTTGGATGTTTCTATTCTTCATAAGCTTATTCTTGAACAAGGTCTTGGTATTAGTGACAAGAATATTGAGGATCATGTGAAGTATACTAGATCCGATGGTGAAGCTGTGAAGTTTATTGATGACGGTAAATTCGATGTATCGTTTTTGATTAATGCTACAAAAATTGAGGAGTTGAAAGTTATAGCTGAAGCAGGGGAGCATATGCCGCAGAAATCTACCTATTTCTTACCTAAGATGCTCTCGGGTCTTGTTATGTACAAGATGTAACAAATATCCAGAGAGATCTAGGGCAGCTTATTTTTCTTTATTGACATTTTTGCTGGAAGCTTTTATATACTAGTAAAGACAAATATTAACATGATATTGTTTAACAATATCACTCTTTAGCAAGAGGTGAATAAACACGTCTGAAAAACTAATCCCCAGTACAACTCTTCTTTTAAATGAGGTGGAGGATAAGTAAATGTCAGCGATAGTCATGATCCTCATTGGCTTCGCAGCTGGGGTAATGGTCATGACTATTGTAAGCTTCTACAGATGGTTTTTACAAGCATGGAATAGCGGATCAAGATGAGCCCAAAAAACAATTTTACTTTTTAAAACAACTAAAAATAAAGAAAAAAATTAGAAAAAAAGAGATATTACTTTTTCGAGATTAATTTGTCTATCTCTTCGCCTTTTGCTGAGTCCCATATAGCTCGTATAGCCATAAGGCCTGCGGCTGGTGCAACCAATACAGCAATGCATGTCGTTATCGCTGTAAAGTAGTCAGATATGCTGAAGGTTCCAAATGTCCATATAGGGTTGAACGACTGACCAAGATACCCTAATCCGACTAGCATTAATGCGCCAATCAGAAAAGTTGGTACTTTGTCTTTTGTGATGGTTCCCATTGCAAAGAACGACAGTACACCAATTACGAGCCCTAGAACGGCTAAAAGGGCGCCTACTGTCGTATTCCAGCTTGTTTGATCAAAGCCACCAGATGCACCGATAGCTACTCCGCTGATCACTGCGATTATCAATCCAACTATGAATAACCAGCTTCCAACTTTTTTTAAGAGTTCTTCCATTCCATCTCCTCTTTTTTTTATTTTATATCGTACTTAAACATAATATCCTCGTATTTAAATTTTTAGTGCAAATAAATAGGTAGGTGTATAGGCAGATGGCTATTTTCTAGATAATACATATAAATCTACAGAAATAGGCATTTTGTCAGATGAGGGATTTTTCGTTTTTGACGTTTTTGTCGGATAGGTTTATATATCAATATTGACAAATAATGTCATGTTATATAATGTCAATGATGTGTGAGGAGAGGAATATAGATGCATAGAGTGAGTATCTTGTCCGATGTGGACCAAGAATATTTTATGGAGAAGAGGCAAATAAAGAACAACAAAAAACCAAAGAAAGAAAAAAGCATAAAAATAAACGACCAGCTTTTTGATATCGCCTTGCGAAAAGGTCTAATCGAAAAAACTGAAGACGGCTATGTTTTTGTTGGTGACTACGAAGATTTACAAGCATTCAAAAACGACAGAAAATCTTTAGAATGGATACTATTAGATTGAAGTGAAAAAAGGCGTGGAGGGGGCAAAAAACAATTTTTAATTCACCTCTTCTTGTATCTTAGCCCCCTCTTCTACCTCCTTTTTGAGAAAAACAAAAAGTCTAAACTAAAATATATATGCTTAAGCATTACACTTCTTTATCACTGGTGATGGAGTTGGAAGAGGAACCCAAAAAGAGGCTACTAGATAAATTAAAACAAATAGACGAACAAAGCCTACAGGAATTAAATGCAGTACTACTCCCAGATTTCTTTGTTGACCACTTTCTATACTTAGATGAAATTGAAAACATATTTAACAAAATCAAAAATATACATCAACAGGGCGGAGGAAATTTACCTGGAATAAAACAAAAGATACACCAAGGCGGAAACGCAGCAAACATGGCACTTGCACTAGCAAAACTAGGAATAAAGTCACATCTGATATGCAAGACTAGCAAATTTGGTTTAAACCTACTAAATTATTTCCTGGGAAGAAACAACGTTGATTTATCAGGCGTAAAAACAGATGGGGAATTGGCAATAACAACTGCTCTAGAATTTGGTGAAAAACACACAAATGTAATGATAGGAGACCCAGGTTCGGTAGCAG
>Ga0172362_10001387_pt1 | contig 20707 bp, 16 predicted proteins | sample LakKivs1_kivu2a2_FD_114534 | JGI IMG/M metagenome (GOLD analysis project Ga0172362, IMG submission 114534) | Sediment microbial communities from Lake Kivu, Rwanda - Sediment s1_kivu2a2 | ecosystem: Environmental > Aquatic > Freshwater > Lake > Sediment | place: Rwanda: Western Province, Lake... | reverse complement strand
CGCTCTCCTCCTTTCAGTCGTCGGGGCGTATAACAAGGGATAAAAGGAAAATTGCTCGGCTCGCAATTTTCCCAAATTTTTCTTCCACTTCGTTCCAGAAAAACTTCTTTTATCCCTGATGTTACAGCCCCAACTCTTCAATGAATTTTTCCTTGTCAAATAGGACTAGGTTATCATATTCCTGTCCTGTTCCTAAGAACAGGATTGGCTTTTTTGTCACGTAACCTATTGAGATTGCTGTGCCGCCTTTTTCATCAACATCTGCTTTTGTTAGAATGGTTCCATCAATTCCTATTTTTTCATCGAAATTCCTTGCTTGCTGTATGGCATCATTTCCTGCTATGCTTTCTGCTACAAATATCTTCAAGTCAGGGTCAGTTACCCGGCATATTTTTTCCATTTCAGACAACAAGTTGTCCTGGGTGTGCATTCTTCCGGCTGTATCAATTAAAACCGCATCAATGTCATGGGCTTTGGCGTGCTTTATTGCGTCAAATGCAACTGCAGCAGGGTCTGCTCCGTAATCATGCTTAATAACTTTAATTTTTAAATTATCTGCGTGGTGTTGCAGTTGTTCTATAGCTGCTGCTCTGAAAGTATCTGCAGCCGCCAAAACACACGAAATGTTATTTTTTAAAAGTAAGTTTGCTGTCTTAGCTATGGTAGTTGTTTTTCCTGTCCCGTTTATTCCAAAGAAAACTATAACAAACGGCTTTTTTTCCTTAATTAAAGGCAAAAGGTCATCTGGTTCTATTAAAATTTCTTCAATTGACTTTTTTAAAGCCGCTTTTATTTCTTCTTCTAATTTATCTTTTTTAATTTCCTTGCCAATTAGTTCTTTTTGCAGCTGCTTTTTAATTGCTTCAGTTGCTTCAAGTGCAACGTTACTCTCCAGCAGCATTAACTCAAGGTCCTGAAAAATATCTTCAAAATCCCCTTCAGATAGCTTATAGGAAAATCTTTGTTTTAGCCTTTTGAATATAGAATCTTTTCCTGCCTTTTCTTCTCCAATTGGTTCCGGCTCTTTAACTTCTTCAGGTTTAAGCCCTTTAAGTTCTATTTTTTTAGCCTCTTCCTCTGGCTTTTCTATTCCTGGTTCGTATAATTTTTCTATTTTTTCTTTCTTTTCCTCTTCTTCAACCTCTTTTTCTATTTCTTCAACTTCTTCTTCTAGCTCTTCTATTTCCTTAGCTTCTTTATCTTCCTTTAGCCTTTCCCGTTCTTTTCTTCCAGCTTCTTCTTCAACCTCTTTCTCTACTTCCTTTATTTCTTCTTCTAGTCTTTCAAGTTCTTCTTTCTCTGTTTCTTCTTTTTTCTCTTCTTTCACTGCTTCTGGCTTTTCAGCTTCTTTTTCTTCCCCAAATGCTTTTTCTTTTATTTTTCTAAAGAAAGATTTTTTTTCAGCTTCTTTTGGCTCTTCTGCTTTATCAGGCTTTTTTTCTTCACTGACTCCTTTCTTTATTTTTTTCTCAATTTCTTCTTCTGTAGTTTCCTCTAAGCCTGCAGTTTCTACTGCTTCTGCGCTTTTCTTTACCCAGCTCTTTATCTTTTCTTTAAAAAACTTAAACATGAATTAATTAGCTTTGCATGGTTTATAATTTTTACTGTTTTGATTATCGACGAGAAAAAGAAAGAGCATTTACTTTGTTTTTATTTCTGACAAGTCAAGTTCTTGGAGCCTTTTTTTAAATTCAGCGTAATTTTCAAAAGAGACGCTCGCGCCTGCAGCCGGAACATGGCCCCCTGAATCTTTCAGCTTAAATCCTTCTGTTGCATTTTTTAAAAGTGTTATCATATCTATTTTTCCTGTATTGTTACGTGCAGATATCTTGTAGTAGTCCTCTTTTTTATGTGACAAAATAATTATTTCATTAGGGTTTTCAAGGCTTATTTCTGTAGCTAAAAATGATTCAATATTAAAATTTGATTTCACTTCAAAAAACCACCCTCCGGGAATCTTCACCCTTTCTCTTGTGTAGTTTTTTAAGTTTTCATCTATTTCTTTTTGAACAGCAGAAGAATAAGGCTTCAATTTATCGATATTTTCAATGTCTTTAGACATTTTTTTGTAAAATTCTGAAAGATTCTTTTGGAAATAAATTATTGATAAACTTAAGATAATCAAAATATCCCATAATCTTCCTTTTTTATAATCCTCTTCATTGAAGTCTTCAGAATATTTTGAATATACTTTTTGTATAAACTCTTTATTTTTTATGAAGCAGACATCAGAAATTGAAGATAATGCCACTACCCATTCCATATCTTCAATGTTTTTTAATTTTGAAATAAGCTCAAAACAAATAAAAGAAGCACAGTACCCTTTTGCATTAATGAATACAGTTTTATCCGAGTTGTAGTCCTTCACGAATTCGTGATGGTCGATAATCAGCACTTCAGCAAACTTCTCCAATTCTTCTATAAATTCTGGAAAGCCTATTTCTAAATCTGTAAAAATGGCTTTATTTATTTTTAATTCTTTAACCTCTCTTATAAACTCGTTGTTTATCTCAGGATAGTGAAGAAATTTTAAAAGAACTGGCTTAACTAACTTATTTATTACTTTTGCAGAAGCAAATCCGTCTAAATCCGTATGAGAGACTAATGCAATCCTGTCAGTAGGCTTTAATTTCTCAATAAATTTAATGAACGCATTTTCGTTTCCGCATCTGTACATAATTTCCATTATTTAATAGAGAGAGGTTCTTTTTAAAATTAATCTAGACTATAACAAAGATTATAAATCGCTTTTGAATTGTTTTTGTATGATAACTTACAATGATATTTACGAGGCTCTTAGGAGAGAAAGATATTCTGAGCAGTTGCAGCCCCTGGGGAAGAATTTTGTTGGGGAAGTAGCATCTTACTTAAAAGAAAAAAAATCAATAACTGAAAAGTCAGGGGATATGTTTTCTGATGCTATTTCTAAGACAAAAAAACAGTTTGAAAATGCTATCTCTATGTTTAAGGAGCTTATGCTAAGAAGAAAAAAGAAACTTCTTAATCTTGCTTTTGTGGCTGCTGAAACAGGCGTAAGCAAAAGGGATTATGAGAACATGCAGCCTTTTGAAAAAGAAGTTTTTGATAAAATTATGAAGGATATGGAAGAAGGGGACAAACAACTGGCTAAGATGCTGAGTGGAGAAGAAAAAGAAGAGGAGAAAGTTAAGAATAAATTAATAGCCTTTTTGCAGGATACTGAAGAGTTTTTGGGATTAGATGGGGATAAGCTCGGACCTTTTAAAAAAGGAGAAGTTGTTAATCTTCCTGTAGAAATTGCGAATATTCTTGTTGTGGACAACAAGGCGGAATATGTTGAAGATGATGAGTAAATAAGGAGAGCACTCCTTATTAACCTCCACACACAGCGTAATTCAGTTACAGGAGATTCAGAAGGAGCAGTTATTAACCTCCACACACAGCGTAAGAAAATATAAAAAGCCTCTGGAGGGAATCGAACCCTCAACCCCCAGTTTACAAAACTGATGCTCTAGGCCGTTGAGCTACAGAGGCGTAGATGAAAGGAGATGGAATAATTGGTATATAAAACTTATTGTTTTGTAAGCTTCAGTAAAAATAATGTATCTATAGTTCAATATGCATACATTTAAATATTAAGGTTAATAGATTATTGGATGAAAAGAAGAGTTTTTTTTAAGTCTAAGAATATTAGAAATCTATTCTTTAAAAAAGTATTAAGCAGTTATAATTTTATTAAATGGAAGGAGATTGTATTAAATTTTAATATTCCCCGGATCATGTTAGGTAAATATAGGGATGGACATACAACAATTCCAGAACCCATCTATAAAAAATTTATAAAAAACTTTAATGAAAAAGATATAAACTATTTTTGTAACCATATTAAGTATCTCGATGAAAATTGGGGCAGGATTAATGGGGGCAAATCCACATATTTAAAGCACAAACAAATTTTTGATATTGGGAGAAGAATCGCCAATGACCGAAAAAGAGAAATTGTGACAAGATTTGATATCAATTTACCCCTAACAAAAGAATTATCTTATTTTATAGGATTGTTTATCGGAGATGGATTTACAAATAAGTATGGACATCATTATCTTTTACAATTTACCGGGGATAAGAGAAAAGAGAGGGGTTTTTATACCGATGTAATTTCAAAAATTACTTTAAATCTTTTTAAGTTTTCCCCGGTTATCAAGGAGGAAGTTAAGACTAATGCTTTAAGAGTTAATTTTTATTCTTTTAATCTTTATAAGTTAATTATTGATCGATTTAAGATAAAAGAAGGCAGGAAGAGCAAAGACGTTTTAATTCCTGATGAGATTTTAAGAGCAGATTCGGATATTCTTCTGTCCTGCATAGCAGGTATTTATGATGCTGAAGGCTGTTTTTATTTTGATGAAAGAACCAATTATAAATCTCCTTATCCGGTAATTGCTCTCCATATGAACAATCCTCAATTAATAAAACAAGTATCAGATGTATTCATTAAATATAAGATAAAGCATTCTTTCACTTCAAATTATTCTACCCTTTATATTTATGGTAAAGAAAGTGTGCAAGATTTTTTAAATAAAATTAAATTGTTAAATTCTAAGTATGCAGAGAAAATTGAATTATTAAGCAGGATTTGATTTAATCTTTTTTGTTTATTTCCAGACAGTTCTTTCTATTTCTTTTTTTTCTGTTGTTATTGGATAGATTAATTCAGAAAGCTGGTCTGGAGTAAACCATAACTTAATTTCTTTTTCTGCTGTTTCTACAGAATCTGAGGCATGAATTACGTTTTCATAAACTCCTGTTTTGCTGTTTATCCTTCCGTATTTCCCCCTTATTGAGACAGCATTTGCTTCTTCAGGGTTTGTTTTTCCAACTATCTCCCTTATTTTTGCAATTGCATCTTCTCCATGATAAACCAGCACCATCACCCTGTCTGTGTGATATCTTCCCATAATGTAATTGACTGTATTTTCGAAAATCTGCGTTCCTTTTTCCTTTCCATGCTTTTTAATTTGATTTTCTTTTAGTTCAGAATAATGTTTTTCAGCAAGTTCTCTTGAAACCTTGAGGATTCTGGCGCCAACAATTTTTAGCTTGGTCTCGGAAAGAACAGAGATTATATTTCCTGTAAGGCTTTTAACAAGTCCATCTGGCTTGATTATTATAAGACATTGTTCAGTCGCCATTTTTTATAGTTTTATTCTTCTTTCTTTTCTTCTTCTGCTTTTTCTGTTTCTTTCTCTTCTTCTGCCCCTGTTTTTTCCTTAACTTCTTTCTCTGTTTTCTCTTTTTTTATTTTTTTTACTTCTACTTTAACTTTTTCTTGCTCTTTCTTTCTTTCTAATTTAAGAACTCTTATTTCGCATAATGCGAGAGGGTAGATTTTTTTTAGTTTAAGAGAAAGGGGCTTTTGAACCCTATTGCCTATAACATCTGAAAATAACTCTGTGTAAGTTTTATTTTTAGCATAAGCCTGCAACCAGTTTCTCGTTTCTTCTCTTAAAGCTTTTCTTACTGCTCTTGAAACTTTCTTTCTTGTTATAAGAAAAGGCTTGATTTTTACTTCAGCGTCCTTACATTCAGCAGAAAAGGAATCTTCAACATAGCTTATTTTCCTTCTTAACATTCTTCTTATGAAAAATGGTAAGAGAGTCAGCTTAACAGGAGTTGCACTGGCTTTTCCATTTTCTACTTTTACGTTAAATAAAATTTCAATACTCTTTCCTCTTAATTGTCTTGTTAAATCTAGTTTTATGGACTTATTGTTTAAGGAACTTAATTCATAAGCATAAATTTCTGTTGTTGTGTTTGTTAATGGGATATCCACTTCAAAGAATTTTTTCTTTTGTAATGCCATTTTATTTCTTTTCCTCCTTTGCTTCTACTTGCACTCTTCCTGTTCTTATCCCTTTTTTCTGCATATGCGATTTCTTGCATATTTTGCAGGTATACATTGTATTCGTTTTTTTAGTTGATTTGATTTTTCTTTTGAATTTTGTTACAGCAGGTTTGCTGCCCCATTTTCCAAGGTTGCCGTATCCTCTTCCAAGCCCTCTTTTTTTCGCTCTTTCAATCCCGCCTCGTTTCATAGAGCCTCTTTTATGTCCGCTGGAAACCTGACTAACTTTATGCTCGGTGTGTTTCTTGCAGTGCGGACAATATCTTTTGGTTGTTTTGGGTAATTTCATTTTGTAAGACACCTATGGTTTCTTAACACTCAACTTCCCTTAAGATAGTCGAGTAATAAAAATGAGAGAAGACAGGGGTTTTTAAAGCTTATCCTGCAACATTTGTGGCATTCTTTGTTAAGATGTCCACAATAGACTTAGGGATTACTGTGTTTCCAGTTAAAAGCCTTATAAGAATCCATATTATAATCACGACTATTATCAAAATTATTAAATTTCTTACGTTAATTTTCCTTTTTCTTTTTTCAAATGAGTAGCCGCATTTAATGCAGTATTTGTCTTTTTCAGAAAGTTCAATTCCACACTGAGGGCAGTATTTTACCCCTTTTTTGTTTTTAGCCATATTAGTATATATTTTGTATGTTTATAAAATTATTCATGGCCTTGCAAGGGATCGAACCTTGGATCTCATCCAGTTTAATTGTCAAGGAAACGCAGGTTCCTTACATCGTCAAGGATGTGTTCTGCCACTGAACTACAAGGCCGTAAAGCAATCAGTTTTGGGAAGATTATAAATTTTCCTATAGGCTTTACTTAGTAAGTAATTTAGTTACTTATTAACTAAGAAAGGTTTAAATATGTTGGATTATACTATCACTTATTAAAAAAAGAGTGTTGGAATGAAAAAATATCTGCTTTTAATAGAAGATGAGAAATTATGGGAGAAATTTAAGGAATTATTAGACAAAGACATCAACACAGAAATCATAAATTTAATAAAAAATAAAATTAAGAAAAATGAAAAAGGGGATAAATAAGATTCTAGGAAACAGGAAAGCAGTCAGCTTATCTATATTTATAATCCTGGCTATTTTCATTGTTGTGACTATAGTTCTTATAGCCTGGTTTTGGGATAATCTACCTAGCCAGTATCCAAAAGAAGTTCAGCCAGTTTATGATTATTTTTTGAGCTGCGTTGAAGAAGAAACAAGATACGCTGCTTTAGCTATGGGAAGCCAGGGAGGATATATAGAGATGCCCGAGTTTGAGCCTGGAAGCGATTACATGCCTTTTTCCTCTCAACTGGATTTTTTGGGAGGAGTTCCTTATTGGTATTATGTTTCAAGAAACGGAATAGCCAAAGAGCAGGTTCCAAGCAAACAGAAAATGCAGGAGCAACTAATGCTTTATCTAAAAGAGAGGATTGATGAATGTAGTTTTAAGGAGTTCGAGGATAAAGGTTATACGGTAGAGAAAGGGGACATTGATGTTATTACACAAATACAGGAGCGCAAGATTATAGTAGATGTGGAAATGCCCCTTACTATCTCTTACGAAGACAGCTCTGGAAGAAAAGAAAGACATGAAGTTGAAGTGGACTCTAACTTGGGCAGGTTTTATGATCTTGCTGTTGAGATTTATGAAAAAGAGCAAGAAACTGAGTTTTTGGAAAATTATGGGGTTGATATATTAAGACTGTATGCGCCTGTTGACGGAAGCGAACTAGGTTGCTCTCCTAAAATATGGTACAAGGAAAATATAAGGAAAGATTTGATGGATGCATTAGAAGCAAATACTCCTGCAATTAAGATTAAAGGTAATTATTATGAGGATGCAGAGAAATATTTTGTTCAGGATTTAGGCGAAAGAGTTGAGGAGCAGGTGAATTTTATGTACTTAAGAGAGTGGCCCACTAAGCTGGATGTCTGGCCTTCTGAAGAAGGCTTGTTGATGGCAGAGCCAGTAGGATTGCAGGAGGGCTTGGGCATTTTAGGATTTTGTTATGTTCCTTATCATTTTGTCTATGATTTGGGATATCCTGTTTTAATACAGATTTATGATGGAGAAGAATTATTCCAGTTCCCATTGTCAGTAGTTATTGACAAAAATGTCCCTCGGCAGGCTTTGGATGTTGAGGGGCTTCCGGATGTTGTTCCAGAATTATGCGAGCATAAGCTTACAGAGATGAGTGTTTATACTTATGATATTGAATTAAACCCTATAGAGGCGACTGTAAAATACAAATGTTTTGACACAACCTGCTATATTGGAGAAACTTCAATAGCGGGAGGAGACGCCATACTTACAGGAAACTTCCCGCAATGCGTTAATGGTTACATTTTAGCCTCAGCTCCTGGATATAAAACAGCTAAGTATGTTAAGAGCACTGTTGAATCAGGAGAAGCAATTATAATCTTAGATAAGAAGTACAATCTTGACTTAGAGGTAAGGAAGGACGGAAAGAGCTTGGGAGAAGAATATGCAATAGTGACATTTTCAGGTGGCGAGGTAGCCACGTCAGTTTATCCTGAGCAAAAAAACATAGAATTGACAGTAGGAGATTATGAAGTTATGGTTTATGTTTACACTAATTCAACTATTGAGTTAGAGGGAACAAAAAGAGAAGAATGTGTGGATGTTCCTAAGTCGGGGATTGCAGGATTGTTCGGAGGCTCAGATGAAAAATGCTTTACTTTGGAAATTCCAGACCAGATTATTAGTTTTGCTGTCAGTGGAGGAGGGACTCAGAATTATTATGTAACTGAATCAGAATTAGAATATGGAAAACTGACAATAGATGTAACTGACTTTGGCAAGCCAAACAGCGTGGAGGACTTGCAGGAAAATTATAATAAAATCCAGACAGAAAATCTAAACATTTATTTTGGATAATGAAAATGAGGACCTATTTAAAAGAGAAACATCAAATAAAAAATGATAAGAGCAAAAAGTAAATCAGAAAGATTTAGAATTTATAAGAGGATATTATCAAATACCAATGTAATGAAATTAAGGAAAGGAGGGTTGTCTTAGCAAGTAAAAAAGATAAAATGAAAAAACAAAAAATAATCGAGCTAGGAATTTTATTCATTATAGGGTTAAGCATGCTTGTTTCAGCCCAAACAGATTTTTCAGCAAGCAGTTATCAAACAATTGGAAGCTCTACAAATGTGCAGTTTTATCAGCCAGGAATTATTTCTGGGCCCGGATGGACTTCTCCTAGCATATATTGGCCTGAATTTGACAGGGAAGTGTGCAGGGAAAGGCAGGATTTTATAGTCCAGGTTCTTCCAGGAGGATGCCAGCCAGCAGTAGTAAGAAGCGACTTGTTAGAAGAGCAGAACGTACCTGTTTTCTGCAAGATAATGTTAATTCAGACAAATCCTTTAATTGATGTTTCAAGAGTTAAAACAATTAGCTTTCCAGGAACAAGGCCAAAAGGTGTTGCCGGAATAACTTATTTCCCTCCTACCTATTACAATTATGCTCAGAGAAAAAACGTTGATATGCCTGTAGATGACAATATAGGGTATTTTGTTGTTAGCTTACAGAGAACTCCTAATGAGGATGATATGCCTGAGTGGATTGAAGGGAACTTGACGGCTGTAATAGATTATGATATTGAAAATGCGTTGGGAATAGGTAGGACTAATTTTTATGTTTCTGAAATACCAGAAGACGAATGGCTGAGAGACTATAAGTTTTACAGTTTCTGGAATGGAAAAGCATATATTAAGCCAGAGTCAATTGAATCAGACAGAGTAACTGTTTCTGTTTACAGAGATTTTGATACAAAAGAAGCTACTGTTACGCTGAAAAAAGGAGAATACAGCAGCCCTATTTATTTAGGAGGGTTTTACTGCGCTGCCGGGCTTGTAATTAAGGCAGAGGATATACGAGTTCCAGAAGAAACAGCTCTTTTGCAGATAGGGGAGGAACAGACATGGGTTGCAAAAGGGGACAGGATTTTAGATGAGAAATGCAGGGTAGAGGATGTAAATGCAGAAGCAGAAGGAGGAAAAGTTAGGATAAGCTGTAATGTTCAGAATGGAACTTTTGACTTGAGATTGTATGGAGGGAAGGCGAAAATGACTGTTAATGGAGATGAGGGAGAGTATTCTATTGGCGCAAATATCAAGGATAATATTTACTTAGCTTACACTGGATTGTGGAAAGAAGGAGAAGATAAGAAGAAATTTGCCGTGTTAGTTTCAGATCCCGGAGTTCAGACAGAGCTTGCATTCCAAGAGAGAAACTTGTATTCTGTTATTGATAAAGTTGTTTCAGACAAAAATAATCAAAAATTAGCCCTTGATGCTTTAATGCTGAAAATACAGCAGGCAATTGCTTCTGAATATAACAAGCAGCTAAAAATAACAACTTTTAATAAAGATTATGTTCTTGTTGTTTCTGGTGAAGGAAAAATTAATGCTTTAAAATTAGAAAATGGAGTATTAACTAAAGGGCAGGAATATACTATAAGATTATCCCAAGATGGAACAATTGAAAATAAAGAGTGGAAGGAAGATGATGCGGCTTACATATACTACAAGAAAGCAATACAGAGTTATACTGACTTGGCAGACTTTTATCCAACTGAAAAGAAGCTAGAGGATGATTATTATGAGCCTTATGCTGCCGAAGGTTTGTACAGGGCAGCCAAGCTAGCGCAGGATTTCGAGATGTACGAAGACAGGGAAGAATTTTACTCAAGGTTAAGGAGAGATTATCCTGATTCTGACTGGCTGAAAACAGCAGATAATGACTTACAGAGATTTTTGAAATACGACACAAAAGACTCTCGTGCTGTTGTTAATTTAAGGGATGGAAGCTATTTTGTTCAGGTTCTTGATTTTAAGAAGCCAACTACAGATGAGTTAGGAGTTGACTTAATGATTAATGGAGTTGAGCAAAAGCTGGGGAAAGATGAGATATTTTATGTTAATAAGGCAGGAGTGAGCACAACATCTGGATTTATAGAAGGAAAGCCGAAACCAACTACAACCTTAAAACAGCTTTTTGATTTTAACCTGCCTGCCAAGACAGCAATTACTGTAAATAGTAATGTAAAGGTATTGACTACAACAAAACTCGAAGGTGACAAATATAACTTTTACAGTAGCACTACTCAATTTATCAGTGATGTTGGAACTGAAATTTTAGAATCTTTAAAAGTAACTTACATAAAAATTCCAGTTACAGATATAAATGTCAATACTTATGACAGCTTGTTTGAGACTATAAAGAGAACAGCATCTTCTTCATCTGCAACAAGCGAGACAATACAAGTTACAGATATCGATACTGATAAAGTAACCCTGCTGTATAACAAGCCTGCTGCCGGGCAGACAAATTCAATCACGAAAACAGAGACACTTGAGAAAGGCAGGAAAGAGCAGGTTGCGTTTGAAGAAAATACTGTAAGATTGCTGAACATTAATGCAGAGAAACAAGCTAAGCTGGTTCTTGACTCTGAAGTGAGAGGGCCTAGGGCCTATACTAATTTTTCCTTTAAGATTGGAATAGAAAAAAGAGGGATTAAGTTGAGCACTGAAAAAACCAAGGAAATGATAGCTAATATAGAAGAAAGCATAAAGAAATGGGAGGACATTAATGAGAAACTTGGGAAAGTTGTGAAAGGATTAAAAAGCGCATGCTTTGCAACATCAGCAGTCTTAACAGCCAAGAATCTTCTTACAGGGTTTAGCGGAGAGGCAATGGCAAGAAACGAAATAATGACAATTCCAGGAGGATGGAATGACAAGTGCGAGCAGCTGGCTTCTCAGGGATATTATTATAATATTCAGGCTTGTTTGTTAGATAAGAATGATGAAATAGAGTCAGACATTCAGATTTATGCAAAAGCAATTCAAGCTACAAATGAAAAATTAGAGCAAGCAAGACAAGGGCTTGTTGAATCAACAAATATACTTGATTTTGAAGGGCAAGTCACGAACAGGGCAGCAATGGAAAATACGTTCAAAGAGTTGATTGATTGTCAGAATTTGAATATAGAAGGGTATAACGGAGATGAGTGTAAGGACCTGAGTTTTGGAGATTTAAAAGAAATCTATACACTTAATGCTGCGACAGCTGCAGGAGGAAGCGGAGTACTGCAGAATTCATTAAAGAACCAATCAAGCAGATTAGAAGAAGAAGCTAAATTAAGATATAATACCGAAGTTGCAAGGCAGAAAGCGTCACAAGAAGTAAATCAGTTAGGAATGAAAATGACTTATTTAGATGGAGATAAAATTACAAATGCATATATAGAGGGGGTTGATGCAGGGGACAAGTTTTATAATAAAGGAACTATGACTATTGGAGAGTCTCTTATTGCAATAACCGCTCCTCTTAGTTTTTCAGGAAAGAATTATGATATAGGAGATTTAGGAGGCAAAACTGTTTTCATAGAAGTTAAAGATCCAGAAGGAGATGGGGCATATACTGTTACTTCAGATTCAAGGTTTTATAAAAGTGATGGAACCTTAATTCCATCTGAAAATAATATCCAATACGCTGCTATTCAGGAGCATCTAAAGAAGAACGGCGCTAAAAATTTCAGGCAAGCAGACACAAAAGCATATGAAAACAAGATTCTTAATCCAGATAAGTTAATGGTTAAGTATTTTGAAAGAGCACCTTACAAAGGACTGCCGGCAGAAGTTCCGTTTGATGTTGATAATGGATGGTATGTTGAAATGGAGTATGTTTTATCTGGATTTGGCAAGCCTTATGACGAATCAGGAAGGGTTGTTAACTTCTATGTGTGTAATGTAGGGGGAAATGGCTTGATTGAATTTAAGAGGCAGGCAGATGATATTTGCAGATATTATAATGGTGTTAGTGACGACTTAGGATTTCCGGGCTTATCTTCAAGCGAGTCAAGGGCTCTTGTGGCAAGAGCGAGAAATGCTGTTGCAGAAGCTATGAGGTATTATGGGAAAGAAGAGGCATATATTAATAACCGGAAATTTAAGACAGGAATTTCTTTTGGAGGAGAAGCAGGAAGATGCACTGACTTTATGAGCGCTAGAGATTGTAATCTTATGTTTAATGTATGCGACCCTGTTATCTGCCCTGCATCAAGATGTGATTTAGGAGGAACTTTCCCAGTAGATAATGTTATCCAGACAGGAATAATAGGAAGCTTGGTTCTCTGCCTTCCTAATATAAAAGAGAATATTTATATTCCAATCTGCTTGTCAGGAGTTCATGCAGGAATTGAAGGATATTTAAGCATTTTAAAAGCTCACAGAGATTGCTTAAATGAAAGCCTGGCTACAGGAAGAACAATTGGAATTTGCGATGAAATAAGGAGCATTTACTTATGCGAGTTCTTCTGGCGGCAGATGGTTCCGTTCTTTGATGTTATTGTACCTAAGTTAATAGAGAGCTTCATGGGGCAGGGAACAAGAGGGGGTGGAGAATACTTAACAGTCCAGAGTGCTTGGGATAACACCCAGAAATCTATAGATTACTTTACAGACGAATATGCTGTCAATTCAATGAAAGCTTTCCAGATGCGCTCTACAGAAGAAGCTGGGAGTGAGATATGCAAGAGTTTTATTTCAGCAAGATATCCTACAGACTTGGACTTACTGACAGAACCAGACTCTCCTCCGCAATATCACGCATGGTTTGATGAAAATGTCATGACAACAGCAACACCTTATCCAACTTCCCATTATAAAGTCTACTACCACATTTATTCTGGAAATGACCAGGGAGTTTATTATACAGTTTATCTAAAAGACATTCCAGAAGAGTTCACTACATCTTACATTTATCGTTCTGACTATTATGTTGTTGACAGGGGATATATTCCTGCAGGAGACAGTGTGGATAATGCCAAGGACTTTACAGCTCCTTCAGGATATAAGCAGTTATGCCTTAATATTAACGGGCAGGATGAGTGTGGGTTTGGGAAAGTTTCCACATCTTTTGCAGTTGATTATATAGCTGACTTATATGCCAAAGAACAGGCTGAGCAGCAGATAACAACAAGCAAAGAATGTGTTGCTGGAACTCAGAGCTTGTTAAGCATGGCCCAGCCTAACCTGCAGGCAGGCGCAGAAGAAGTTGTTGAGCCAGAATTATACAATCAGGGGATAGTCAGAGTTTGCGCTACTTACAATCCAGGAAGGCAGGTAAACAGCAAGGGAGAATATGACACAACAAACTCAACTTTCGACAGATGGAAAGATGTAGGTTATTGCGATGACCCTACTTTAAGATGCTGGCTTGACACAGAATCTGTAAAAGATGTTATTAAAAACAAGGAGTTAGAGCAGCAGGTTTTAAGCGAGGTAGATACAAGTGTTATAGGCTCAGGAGATTATTTAACTCCAGAGAAATCAAGAGAGATAGCCGGAAACGGCGAGGAATTAATTGCAAAAGCAGTGGCTAATATACAACAAAAAGCCACAGAAGAGCAAGTGCAGACAGCAATTAAAGATGCAGAAAAACAATTCCAGGACTTATCTGCTTTATCTCCAAGCAATTCATTCAGGGCAAGAGGCCTGATATTACTAGGAAAATTATACGGAGATGCTGCGAATAAAATAAAAGGCAAGATAGAAGAAACTAAGACAGGGACTACAATGGCAGAGACGGGAGTTAAAAAACAAAGTCCATATGGAGAGTTTACTAGAGCTATTGAACCTACAGAGTCCGAGCCTCAAGAAACTGAAAAGACAGAAGAAAAAACAACTATTACTGAATGGACTGATAGCATGCTTAAAGAAGCTGTTCTTTTGACTCTGAACCGCCGTACTTTGGCAAGCGATATTACATACTACTATCATAAAGGTAAATGGACTTCGGTGGATAGTGATGTGGCTAATTTAGGCTATGTTAATGGAATAAGGAAAATTGTTTCTAAGATAAATGTTATAGGCGGATATATTGAGGTTGGAACTAATAGGATTGAGAAGGACTCTCGTGATAATGATGAGACTATGGCTACAAAGGTATTTGAGGCATTAAAATTAGATGGTGCAACTCAGGAAGAAGTTGAAATAGGAACAATAAAACTTAAGGGAGGTTTCTTTACTCCCGGGCAAACAGACGTAAATGTTAAAACCTTCAAAAGAATAGAGATAGATTTAGTGGATTATAAATTTGTTAAATCACTTAAAGGTGAGTTGTATTATGAGATAGACAAATATGATGCAGATTTAGACAGACAGTGGATAAAGGCAACTGGAGAGAAGACAGGAATTTGGGAATACTTTACTGGAAATATAAATGAAGTTTATAATAAGGGGGAAACTTTCTATAGCAGTCCGGTAAGGATCACGGAAAGTGGTATCACTGGCTCTAATCCTGCAGTAGATACATTAACTTTCAAAAAATTTTCTTTTAATGATAAGAATTACAGGTGTGTAAAATCTGATAGCAAGAATACCTATTATTGTTCAACTGATTTTGGAGTTACATGGAAAACAGCAAGCGGTGATGTATTGACAAAGTACATGAACATCAATTCAGATTAAATAAAACTATTCATATAACTTAGGATAAAATGGCAATCAGTCTTTCATTTAAGGCAACAATTATTATTGCACTTTCTGTTGTTATGATAGTGTCAGGAAGCGTTTTTGTTTGGAAAGTCGCTGAAATGAGGAATATTGTGAAGGAGATTCCTGTTCCCGGACAGGCAGGCGTGCTTAAGGCAGAGGTTATCCCGTCTATGTCGCAGCAAGGAACTCTTTTTTTTATAAAGGCGCAGTATTTTGAGAACCGGGAGCAGCAGGAAATTCCTTTGAAAATAGAAAAACAAGGGTATAAGGATTCCATATATGTATTTGATGATGGAGAGCATTTTGACGGGGAAGGGGGAGACGGGGTTTATGGGGGATATTTTGATTCTGAAGGCAAGGATATAGGAAAATATGAGGTTAAGGCAGGAGATTTGTTATTAGCAGATTTTGTTGTGCATGAAGAAGGATGCGAGATTATACAGGGAGACTACGATGAGACTAAGATAAATTTTGTGGTGCTGCCTTCTGGTTACGAAGATTATGAAAGATTTAAGAATGATTTTAAAAACTTAATTAATGGCTGGGATTCTTTACTTGAGATAGAGCCTTTCAAATCTAACAAAGAAAGATTTTCTTTTTTTGCTGTTAATACAACACGCGATTTTGAGTGTGAGATAGGATGTAAAGGCATTTCCACTCTTGTGTGCTGCAACAGCAAGACTGTTTTAGAAGAAGCTTCAAGGTGCGATTATGATAGTGTCATAGTTTTAGTTAACAGCAGGGAAGAATGTGGGTCAGCCAGCTATTATACCAAAATATGCAGCAAGAACTCTTATGCAAACACAGTTTTAGTTCATGAATTAGGGCATAGTTTCGCAGATTTAGCAGATGAGTATGTTTATGCAGATTATTTTGGAGATTATAGTGTAGGAGAGGTGAGGGAAATTAATTGTGATGAAGAAGGATGCGAGAAATGGAAGAACATAAGCGAGGGATGTTACGAAGGATGCACTTACTCTCACTTATACAGGCCTGCTGAAAAATACTCAATAATGTTTGATTTATATCCAAAATTCAATGATGTTTGTAAGAGCCATATAGAAGAACTAATAAAAAACTATTATAATGACAAGAGTGCAAGAAAAGCAGAAGAGAAAAGTTACTTTATCAATCTAAATTATAATCAAGGAGCAATAGTTTTTGAAAATGCTTTTGTCAAGCCAATAAAGTCCTGGCAGGATTTCAGGGAATCTGATTATAGTATAGAGCTTATAACTGAAGAAGGGAAAGTATTTAATTCCAGTTTGTACATTCCTGATAAAATATTCCCAATTCCTCCTTATGGGAGGATAGTTTATGAAGATGATGTTGATTTTTCATTTACTCTTCCGTTTTACGAAGACGCAGAAGAAATTAGAATTTATAGGAATGACAGGTTAGTGGCTTTTACGGACATAGCTTTACTTTCAGATAATTGCGGAAATGGAATTTGTGAGAATTTTGAAAATCATCTTTCTTGCCCTGTTGACTGTAAAATTACAGATAATTTTTGCGAAACTAATTCCTGCGATTCTGACTGCCCAAGCCAGGCAAACTGCAAGGATAGCGAAAGAATTATTTTAATAGCTTCTGCATCACTTTTAATAGCAGCTTCTTTGTTAATTATATCTCTTATTATGTGGAAGATTAAAAGAAAGTAATGCGGGGAGAAGGAATCTGTTGTGTTTCGATTTAGGGTGGCTTGTCAACGGACTTAAGGTTGACATTATCTACTGTAGGTAGATTTTTGATACAATCTTTTTTAAAGATTGTCAATGCGGGGAGAAGGGTTCGAACCTTCGTAGGCACTAAGCCATCAGGTCCTAAGCATGGTCTCCTATTACCTTTCGAAAGATAGATAGAATCTGACCCGTTTGACCGCTCCGGCATCCCCGCATTAGAGAATCCAAATGATCTCTCTTAAATGATAAAGAGTAATATTCCTTTTTATACTTTTTGTTAATCCAGCTTTCTATACTGCTATTCACCTCCAATTTCTTTAATAAATCTTGGCTGTCTAATAACAATTTTTTACTCGCACTGCATATTCTTACTCTTTTTTTATCTTTTTTGCTACCTTCAGCAGCAAGTAGCCCTATGATAAAAGCACTTTTTATAGCCTTATTTGAATTTAATATTTGTATAGGAACTCTAACACAATGACTTTTTTTACCTAAGGGGATACTAAATATCCTGCTGAGTAATTCTTGTACTGCTTTTGAGTATATAGTTAGGTGATACGTTTGTTTTTTCCCTTCTCTTTTTTTAACATTTTTAATTAATGGTTTAATATGGAATGAGGATTTTATTATATTAGATACAGATACTAACAATTCTTTATTTGAACTTTCAATACTTGTTCTGAACTTAGATCTTAAAAGATGTCCATCGCCTATAATTAGTGCGGTTAAACATGAAATGTCCTCGTTTATAGATAATGGTAGTTTGACAACCCTTGAAGGACCATATTTAGCTTGAACACAGATACTACTTTTATCTAAGGATATTAAACGCATTCTATCAGATAGCCGGAATACTTCTTCTTGATAATTCATAGAAATTTAAAGATGGCATTATATTTAAAGTTAACTACCTGTCCCGTTTAATTAAGCTAGGTAAAAGTACATGTAAAAATGTTTTTAATTCACTCTCTTAAGAACCCTTCTTTATTTGTGATTAACCTTTTTTCATGGCTAACAATAGCCATTCTTTTGAGGATGCTTGGAAAGTCATTCTTAAGATTAGTTATTTTAGTGTGTATTTCATTCAGGTTTTTAGAGTATAAGTCTATTTCATAATCCCATAAGCCAAGAGTTTTTGAGATATGCTTTATATTTTTAATTGAATTTAAATATTCTTCAAATTTTTCTAAGTCTTTTATTTTCTGTATCTGAATGAGCAGCTTGTATACTTCGTAGTTGAACTTGCTTAAGTTTAATGAAAGAAAAAATCCGGTAATTACCCCCTTCTTTTTGAGATGTTTTATATTGTCTGATATTGTTTTTGGTGTAAATCCCGATTTTCTTGAAATTTCAAGGATTGTTTCTCTTGGCGAAGGCCTTAGCATAAAGAGTATTTTCTTTTCTGTTTTACTAAGATCAGGAATTAAAGACGTTTTTACCAACTCTTGGACTTTGTTTTGTTTTTTTTCGTGCAAAAAGTCATACCTGTGGAAAAATTCTTTTTCTGTCAAAAGAATGTCTTTATAGTCTATGATATCCAAGAATTTTCCTTCAAACTTGCTTATTTGCGAGATTAATTCATCTAAGCCATGAACAATCAGGCAAATTTCTAGATCATAATTCCCGAATAGCCTAGCTGCCCATAAAATATTCTTATTTTTTTTAGTTTCTTTAATAATCTTTTTTTCAATTATATCATTGTAATTTAACAAGCTGTAAAATACTTTTACCATCCTGTAATTTAAGTTAAAATAATTTATTCCTGTAACGTTATGGCTCATTAGCTCTTTTAATTTCCCAAATCTTAAGGCAACAGAATTCTTTGACAGCCCCACGCTTTTTCCAATCTTGGAAAATGGCTGCCTGAAATCCAAGTCTAATTCCGCGAGAATCTTATAGTCTTTCTTGTCAAGCTTTAATTCTTCCATAAATAAACAAGTAAAATATACTTATAAATGTTTTGTAAGTTCTAATATTTTATTATTTTTATTACAATAATATATTTTTATTTATTTTTTTATATTTTTGTCTTAAATGGAAATATTGCCGTTTTATATATTTACTATACTTTAATAAAACATGACAGAAGATAATGATGAAGAAACTGGATTATAAGAATATTAGTTTGCTAATCTACATTAAGGATATCAAATGGAAGTAAATGGAGAGAGTTTAAGGAGAAAAAATGCCAGCCGATATTAGTATAAAGCTTAGTATACCATATAATGTAATTGGAGATCCGCAACTTATAAAGAAATTAAGAGAAGGATTTGATGTAAGGTGGTTAGAAGATAATGAAAGAATAATCGGAGAAAATGCCCCAAAATATCATCGAATATCACCAGTTACTGATAGCTACATAAGAGAATATCAATTCTCAAGCATGGAAGAGGCTTTAACTAAAATTACTCAGCCAGGTGAAGGAGCGACAATCCCTTCTCTTCCAATAATATTGTATGCTCATGCGAATGGAAAAATGCCTACTGATGATTCTGGCAATGTTTGCGACCTATCTTCCACTGTGCGCCAAGATGTAGAAAAAAATAATACAAGGTACTGGATTCATCAAGTTGCGATAAATAATCATGGGGCTTATAGGAAAAATAAAGATGGTATTTTGGAAGCTGATAGTCAATATCTCGGAGTTGTGATACCTGTTCCTTTAGAAACTGCTTGTAGAAAAGAGTCCATACTTTTATGGGAGTGGTTTGAAAATTACCCAAAAGATTCTTTAGCTGCTACACTGCTCGATTCAGATACAAAGCGAAAGTTAGCCGATACTGTCCAAGTAGGACTTGCAGACGCATCTGAAACAGCAGAATTTAGTGTTAGGGGGCTATCTAAACCAGGGATTGTTCCTGTTTCTTTCCATTACTATAATGCATTTAGTTGTCATTATAGTGATAGTGCAGATATTTTTTTTGGTGATGTTGCAAAAGTGCATAGAGTAGTAATAAAATAAATTATTTATTTGTAGAAATATTAGATGTTGCAAGAAATAGACGCGTATAAATATGAGAAATGCAATCATAGCCGGAGTGGTTTTTCTACAGGATTAGTAAAATGAATTAAGACCCAAAAATACAAAGAAAATAAAAGAAAAATAAAACAAAAGAACTATTTCTTTTTTTTGCCCTTAATTACTATTTTCTAATACAACAAAACTTATATACCTTTTATTTTATAGTTTAGGATGCCAAAATACACTGCTCACTTTAATGTTGATGGTGCTGTTTCACATGGCTTTGGCCTTAAAGAGCCAAGTGTTTATGATGAGGATGTTGAACTTACTGCAGAAGATGATTCTAGGGCTTACAAAACGGCTATTTACAAGGCAGCTAAAATTGCAGTTGATGGGTTAAGTAATCCTGATACAGGCAATACTAAAGTTACCATATCTGGCATTGAAAGCGAATTAGGAACAATAAACCTTGATGGTAAAACAGTTAGAGTAAGTTGCGACGAGTTTAGTCATCTTAGAATGATTATGGATCCTAAATTAGTGACAAAGTTTAAGAAAGGAATAAAAGAAAGATTAGCTTCTGTAGCTTAATAGGATTACTTTTTCTTGTTCTTGCCAACTCTTGATTCTGCTTCTTTTATTTTT
>Ga0172362_10001386_pt1 | contig 20707 bp, 19 predicted proteins | sample LakKivs1_kivu2a2_FD_114534 | JGI IMG/M metagenome (GOLD analysis project Ga0172362, IMG submission 114534) | Sediment microbial communities from Lake Kivu, Rwanda - Sediment s1_kivu2a2 | ecosystem: Environmental > Aquatic > Freshwater > Lake > Sediment | place: Rwanda: Western Province, Lake... | reverse complement strand
TCGAGCGCGTGACGGAGTATTTCCACGTCCACTGCGGGCGGCTGGAGCTGGCCGGCCGGCCGGTGGCGGTCCCCGGCGGCGAGGGGGCAAAGAACGGCTGGGCGGTCGTCCGCGACGTGATGACGGCGGCGGGCGACGTTCACCTGGACCGGCAGAGCTTCGTGGTGGTGGCCGGGGGAGGGGCGGTGCTGGACATGGTGGGCTTTGCCGCGTCGCTGGTGCACCGCGGGCTGCGCGTGGTGCGCCTGCCGTCGACCACGCTGTCGCAGGGCGACGGCGGCGTGGGCGTCAAGAACGGCATGGACGAGCACGGGCAGAAGAACTTCGTCGGCACGTTCGCCCCGCCGTTCGCCGTCATCAACGACTTCGAGCTGCTGGCGACGCTGGCCGACCGCGACTGGATCGGCGGGGCGGCCGAGGCGTTCAAGGTCGCCATCATCAAGGACTCCGCCTTCTTCGAGTGGCTCTGCGCGCACGCCGCCGCGTTGCGCGCCCGCGACCAGGCAGCCATGGAGCACGCCGTCCGCCGCTGCGCCGTGCTGCACCTGGAGCACATCGCCGCCGGGGGCGACCCGTTCGAGTTCGGCTCGGCCCGGCCGCTGGATTTCGGACACTGGATCGGCCACAAGTTGGAGACGATGAGCGGCTACGAGCTGGGGCACGGGCAGGCGGTGAGCATCGGCATCGCGGCCGACTCGTACTACGCGCAGCGGACGGGCCTGATCGGCGAGGCGGACTTCCGTCGCATCGTCTCGGGCCTGACGGCCTGCGGCCTGCCCGTCTGGAGCGAGCTGCTCTCCCGCCGCGGCCCGGGCGGCGAGCTGGAGATTCTGGCGGGCCTGCGCGAGTTCCGCGAGCATCTCGGCGGGCATCTCTGCGTCACGCTGCCCGACGGCATCGGGCAGAAATGCGAGGTCCACGAGATGAACGGGCGGCTTGTCGCGGAGGCGGTGGAGCGGCTCCGGCCGCAATGAGGGCCGCGACAAGTGGAAATCCGCAATCCGCTATCCGCAGTCCACGATCACCTGACCTACTGCCTGAACATTCACCCCGGCGAGACGTGGGAGGCCAACTTCGCGGCCATCCGCGACAAGGCGACGGCGGTGCGGCAGCGCGTCGCGCCGGGGCGGCGTTTCGGGCTGGGGCTGCGCCTGGGGCGGCAGGCGGCGGACGAGTTGACCGGCCGGCGCGGCGCGCTGGGGGACTTCCGCCGTTTCCTTGCCGACGAGGGGCTGTACGTCTTCACGGTCAACGGGTTCCCCTACGGGCGGTTCCACGGTACGGCCGTCAAGCAGGCCGTCTACGCTCCCGACTGGCGGGCGCCGGAGCGGCGCGACTACACGATGCTGCTGATCGACATCCTGGCGGCCCTGCTGCCGGAAGGCGTGCCGGGCAGCATCTCCACCGTGCCGGGCTCGTACAGGGCGTGGGTCAGCGGCGCCGATGACGCGCGGCGGATGGCGGCGATGCTGGCCGAGACGGCCGCCCACGCCGCCGACGTGCGCCGCCGAACCGCGCGCGACATCTGCGTCGCCCTCGAGCCGGAGCCGGACTGCTTCGTCGAGACGACCGACGAGGCGATCGGCTTCCTGACCGGCCCGCTGGCGGCCGCAGCGCCGGCGGAAGTGCTTCGGCGGCACGTGGGCGTGTGCCTGGACACGGCCCACGCGGCGGTGGAGTTCGAGGACCCTGCCGAAGCGCTGCGCAAGTTGTCGGCGGCGCACGTTCGCGTGGCGAAGGTACAGCTTTCGGCGGCCCTGCGGGCGGCGGGCGACGCGGAGTCGCTGCGCCGCCTGGCGGACTTCGCCGACCCGGTCTACCTGCACCAAGTCAAGGTCCGCGAGGCGGGAGGCGGCGTGCGAAGCTTCGCCGACTTGCCGGAGGCGCTGGCGGCCCCCCCGGCCGGCGAATGGCGCGTGCACTTTCACGTGCCGCTGTTCTGGTCCGGCGACGCGGTGCTCGGCTCGACGGCAGAGCTGCTGGGCACGGCGTTCTGGCGCGCGGCGCTGGCGGCCACGCCGCACCTGGAGATCGAGACCTACACATTCGACGTGCTGCCGGGGGAGCTGCGTCTGCCGGACGTGACCGACAGCATCGCGCGGGAATACGACTGGGTGCTGCGGCAGTTGGCGGCGGTCGGCTCCTCGGGGACGGGCGCCTGAGCTACTTGCCCGTCGTGCCGGCGAAATCCATGTGCTTGCCGGCCGGACTGAACAGCAGGCGGCAGCCGCCGATGGCGACCTCGGCCCCGCCGTCGTCGCGCTCCCGGACAGACAGCTCGCCGGGCAGTTGCCCGCGCGAGAAGACGCTGGCCAGCAGCGCCCTGCCGACCACGCCGGCGGTCACCTGCACGACGTTGTCGCGCCGGTGGTGGTTGAGCGGGTAGGTCTTTACGAACGTGGCCGTCTTGACCGTGCTGGCCAGCGCGAAGTGCACGCTCGCGCGGCGGCCGGTGATCGTCCCGCCCGGCGAGCCGGTCTGGAGGCGGATCTGCCCCTCGGTGTGCCAGAAGCTCTCGATCTTCTCGGGCACGCCGTTGAGGAGGTCGTCGAGGACGACGAGCGTCTGGCCGGCGTCGCCGGGGCCGTCCAGGAGCATGAGGATGTGGCGGCAGAAGCGGACGTTCTCGCCGCAGGCGCCGTCGGCGTCGCAGGCGACGTAGCGGAAGCCCGCCCCGCGGCGGGCGGCGACGATCTGCCCGCGGGCGTCGATCTGGTGGTCGCGTTCGGCCACGACGATGGTGTTGTGCGCCCGCGCCTGGACCTCGTAGAGCTTACCGCGGGCGTCGGAGAAGTACTCGCGCGTCAGCGGCCCGGTGCCGATGTCCACCAGCAGCATCTCCCCGTCCACCTGGAGCTGGAGGGAGTTCATGTCGTGCTGCGAGTGGTTGGCCGACAGGTCGCCGGTCTTGGCGGCCACGTAGAACGACGGCCTCGGCCAGCGGTCCGCCAGCGCCGCCCACCCGATGCCCTCGAAGACCTTGACGGGCTCCAGCTCGGCCGTGCGCGGGCTGCGCACCGGCGGGCGGAAGAGCATGGCCAGTCCGGCCGTCGACCAGCCCGTGGTGGCCGGGTCGTGGTGGAAGCCGTAGGTGTCGAGCCACCAGGTGACCTCGCGCCGGCCGTACTGGCGGGCCAGCAGATAGAACGTGCCGTGTGCGGGGACGGCCGGGGAATCGCCGAAGCTCGCCGCCCGCCCGTTGGGGGTGAAGTAGATCGGGAACAGGCCCGTTTCGTCCATGCCGCGGCAGTGGAAGAGGCCCTGGTCGTCGTCGAGGCGGCGGGCGGCCTCGGCCAGCAGCAGCACGTACCGCATCGCGTTGGCCCAGTAGCCGGTGCCCTCGTCCCAGCCGCCCTCGCGCTGGAGGGCGTCGAAGAAGTGCCGCAACTGCCTCCGCGCGGTCTTGTACGCCTCGGCCGCGTCGGGCGATTCGTCGCTCAGCGACAGGCCGGCCAGACCCACCCCGCCGTGGACCACCGCGTTCCAGTTGTGGTGGCAGCTCGCCCAGAACGCCTCGCCCCGCACACCCTCCAGATACGGGCGGACGGCCTTGTCCCGCAGCGCGTCGAGCCAGCCCCGGCGCTGCGGATCCGACAGGTCCTCCCATAGCCAGTCGAGAGCGACGGCGACGGCGACGGCGGCCTCGGCGGTGCACAGGTCGGCCGGAAGGTGGTTGTGGCACGGATCGACCCAGGCCGACCAGCCGACGAGGTTGTTGACCTCCTCGACGGCGCGGTCGCGGTAGGCGGCGTTGGGGTCGATGTGGTGGGCGATGAGCAGGTCGATCGCCCTGCCTTGGACGGCGCGGGCGGCGTTGAGGGCGGCTCCCCACTGCCCCTGCTGGGCCAGGTAGCGCCACTGCTGCTCGGTCATGGGCGCCGCCTCCAGGACCATCGCGCAGCGCCGGCGCAGCGACTGGTAGATGTCGCGGAAGGCCTTGCGCCCCAGGCGGTCCCTCAAGGCCCGCAGCTCCTCCCGCGTCGCCAGGATGCCTCGTCTCATGCGCTTCGGTCTCCACGTGCCGCAAAGGCGAGGTGAGGATACGATACGCGCGCGCCGCCCGCAAGGGCCGCGCCGCCGGGACGCGGCGCGACCCGGTGGGGGTATGCTCCGCGCGCCCCTCCACGTCGGCGGCGAAACGTCTGTACGAACCGCGGCGAGGGCATTATGATCGTCGGCGGGCAGGTGGGCGGCGCGGCGGCCGCCCCCCCCGGCCCGAAGGAACCCCTGCTTGAGCGACGATCCTTCAGACCGCACCCGGTCGCTGAGCGACGGCGATCTGCTCCGGCGCCACCTGGACGGGGACGGCGAGGCCTTCGGCGCGCTGGTGCGGCGCTACCGCAAGGAGCTGTACAACTTCCTCGTGCGCTTCACCGGCGACCAGGCGATGGCCGAGGACATCTTCCAGGAGACCTTCCTCCAGCTTCACCTGGCGGCGGCGACGTTCGACCCGCAGCGGCGGCTGAAGCCCTGGCTGTTCACCATCGCCGCCAACAAGGCCCGCGACGCGATGCGCAAGGCATGGCGGCGCCAGGCGGCCCCGCTCGACGCGACCATCGGCGGCGGCGGGGACGACAAGCCCACCAGCTACTCCGACCTGATGCCCTCCAACGTGCCCCGCCCCGACGAGGCCATGGAGAACCTGGAGACCCGCCAGGCCGTACAAAGGATAATCCTGGAAATGCCGGAGAACCTGCGGACGGTGCTGCTGCTGAGCTACTTTCACGACTTCGCGTACAAGGACATCGCGGACATCCTGGACGTGCCGCTGGGCACGGTGAAAAGCCGCCTCCACGCCGCCGTGAAGCACTTCGCGCGGCAATGGAAGGCCGCGGCGGACAGATCGGACCATGACGAGGATAGCAACAACGCACTTCGCGACGAGTCGCTGCTGATCGACCTGCTGCTGGGCCGCTGCGGCGAGGCGGACGCGGCCGGGCTGAAGCGGCGTCTGGCGGCCGAGCCGCACCTGCGGCAGCTCCACGAGGACCTGCGCAACACGCTGGCGGCGGTGGCGCTGGTCGGCGAGGTCGAGCCGCCGGAAGACCTGGTGGCCTCGACGCTGGGGCGCCTGCGGGCGGCGCGGCAGACCGAGGCGCTGCTGGCGCGCGAGGAGTTGGGGCGGCGCGACGTGATCCGCCCGACGTTTTCGCTGCGCGAGCTGGCCGCCGTTGCCGCCGTCGTGCTCATCTTCGCCGGCCTGTTCGGCACGTTCGTCCGCCAGGGCCAGCGCCGCCGGACCATCGACGAATGCAAGGCCCACCTGGGCCAGATCGGCTCGGCACTGCTCACCTATGCCGGCTCCAACGACGGGCGCCTGCCCGCCGTCGGGCCCGACGCCCACCGGTGGCTGCCGGCCGCCAACCAGCCCGCCGTCAGCAACTCCGTCGCGCTGTTTCGCCTGGTGCGCCAGGGCTACGCCTCGCCGGTGATCTTCCAGTGCCCGGCCGTGGGCGAGGGCTCGTTCGTCGTGCGGCAGGAGATGGCCGACTTTCCGGGCGTGAAGTTCATCAGCTACTCCTACCAGCACGCCCTGGGCACGCCGGGGCTGTGGATCGAGGACCCGCGCATGGCCGCCCACCGCAGCGAGATGGTGGTGCTGGCCGACGCCAACCCGGTCTTTCGCGACGGGCGGTTCGAGCGCGAGCGGGTGCGCTCGCCCGTCAGCGACAACCACGACCGCACGGGGATGAACGTGCTGTTCCTGCCGGGCAACGTGGAGTTCAAGGACAACGCCTCCGTCGGCGTGCTGGGCGACAACATCTACACCATCGAGGGCGTCGTCGACTACCGCGGCGACGAGGCCCCGGCCAGCCCCATCGACACCTTCCTGGCGCCGGCGTTCTCCGGCCCCGGCGCGCCGGGCGGCGGCAGGTGAGCTTCGCCTGTGCCGCGTTTGACGGCCCGCGCGCCGCGCCGTAGAATTGCCCCTATGACCGAAGCTCAACTGCGTCGCGGCGGCAGCAGGCCCGGTGGCGGCCCGGCGGCGGCATCGCTGGCGGCGCTGCTTGCCGCGGCAGGGGCGGCCACCGCCCAGGCGAAGCCCCCTTCCCCGCCGCAGGTCGACTACGTGGCGCCCGCCGTTGGGGCGCCCCCGGCCAGCGCCCCGGCCGGCGCCGCGCCGGCGGCAATGAGCTACGCCGAGCAGCTCGCCAGGGCGACTGCGCTGACAAAGCAGGAGCGGACCGTCCTGGACGCCGTGCGCGACCGGGTGGAGCGCCTGGAGGAGACCGGCTTCTACGTCATGCTGGGCGTCGCCCGGCGGGCGCCGCGCCTGGATGAGACCGACTGGGAGCAGCTCGACACCGTCGCCTACGCCAGCCTGCTGGCCGACCCCAACCATTACCGCGCCCGGCCGCTCCAGATGCGCCTGCTGGCGCTGCGCGTCAACAAGCTGGTGGCCGGGCTGAGCCTCACTCCGACGCAGTTTTTTCCCAAGGGCAGCGAGGCGTGGGAGATTCGCGGCCTGTGCGCCAACTCCGCCTACCAGGACCTCAAGCCGGTGCTGGTCTATTCGGTGGCCGACCCTTCGCCGGCCCTGGGCCAGCCCGACGAGGTGGACAACAACGGCCAGCGCATCTACAAGGACGGGCGCGAGGTGCGCCTGGCCGGGCTGTTCTACAAGATCTATCGCACGATGGACGAGGGCACGGCCAAGCGCCCGCCGCAGTTGCGCGATTACCCGGTCATCATGGCCTGGCAGGTCGAGCGCGCGGGGGCGGGCGCGACGCGAAGAGGCGGCGCCTTTCCCGACCTTGGCAAGCTCGGACCGATGTTCCTGGTGATCATCCTGCTCGGCGCGGGGTTCATCCTGCTGCGGCTTCGCCTCGGCCGCCAGAAGAAGCAGGACAGCCCCTGGCGGCGCTCGCGCCCGCGGCAGGAGCGCCCGCAGGGCAACCGCGACGGCCAGCGACGCCCCGTCCAGGACGAGGCCGAAGAGGAATCCGGCCAGGTGGACCCGGAGCTCACATCGGTCGTCGAGGAATACCTCCACGAGAAGGAAGACGACGAGGATGGAACGGACCGTCGGCGTTGAGCTGGGCGAGCGGCGCTACGACGTGCGCGTGGGCGCGGGCCTGATCGCCCGGCTCGGGCAGACGGTTCGCGACCTGGGCGCCGCCGGGGCCGCCGTGGTCAGCGATGCCACCGTCGCCGCCCTCTACGGGCGGCGGGCGACGGATTCGCTCGCGGCGGCGGGCCTGCACGCCGAGTTGATCGACTTTCCCCCCGGCGAGACGAGCAAGACGCTGACCACCGCCTCCGGCGTGCTCGACCGGCTGCTCGTCATCCAGCCGCCCGTGGACCGCTCGACCGTCGTCGTCGCCCTGGGCGGCGGCGTGGTGGGCGACCTGGCCGGATTCGTCGCGGCCGTCGCGCTGCGCGGCCTGCGCTTCGTCCAGTGCCCCACCACGCTGCTGGCCGACGTTGACAGCTCCGTCGGCGGCAAGACGGGCGTGGACCACCCGGCCGGCAAGAACCTCATCGGCGCGTTCCACCAGCCGGGCGCGGTGCTGATCGACGTAGAGGCCCTGCGGACGCTGCCGGCGGCGGAGCTGCGCAACGGCCTGGCCGAGTGCGTCAAGCACGCCGTCATTCGCGACGAGCGGCTGCTGGGGTTCATCGAGGAAAACGCCGACGCGATACTCGCCTGCGAGACGGACGTGATGGTCGAGCTGGTCGCGCGGAACGTGGCGATCAAGGCGGCGGTGGTGGGCGCCGACGAACGAGAGGCCGGCCAGCGGGCGCACCTGAACTTCGGCCACACCATCGGCCACGCCATCGAGACGCTGGCGGGCTATGCCGCTTCGCACGGCGAGGCGGTGTCGCTGGGGATGGCGGCGGCGTGCCGGCTGGCGGTGCGGCGGGGCCTGCTGAGCCAGTGCGACGCCGACCGCGTGGAGCGCCTGCTGGGGCGGCTGGGCCTGCCCCTGCGCCGCGGCGGCCTGGACTTCCAGGCCCTCCTGCCGATCATGCGGCACGACAAGAAGGCCCGCGCCGGCCGCATCCGCATGGTCCTGCCCGCGCGCCTCGGCGCCGTGGACATCCACGACGACGTGAGCGACGAGGAACTCCGCGCCGCCGTGGAGTACCTGGCACCCGGCGTCTCCCACATCGCTCGCCAGCGACGGGGACCCCGGGGCGAGGATTCCTACGACTGTCTGACCCACCGCGAGCGACAGGTGCTCGAGCTCATTGTCGAGGGCCGGACCGACCGCGAGGTGGCCGAGGCGCTCAACCTGGCCGTCAAGACGGTGGACACGCACCGCACCCGCCTGATGCGCAAGCTGGGCATTCACGGCCATACGGCGCTGGTCAAGTTCGCTATCCGCAGGAAGCTCGTCGCCGCGGAGGGCGACGAAGTCTGACGCGTGAGCGGCCCTTTCCTCCGCCAGGGCGGGTCCGACGACCTCTTCAGACCAGAGGGCTGATAGGACCCCGCCGAAGGCGCATCCCTGGGCTATACTGTCCGCCGTTCAGGCGGAAGAGACAAGCACGATCGGGCTGCCGTCCCGCCGAGAAACACGGGCGCTCGCCTGCCGCGAGCCGACCCAGGCGAGCGTTGTGCGGTAGTCCCCTTGAGCGTATACTGAACCTGCACCGGCGAGAGTTGGCTGCGGGGGGCAGGAGTCCGGGTCATGGAATACCGTGTCGTCCTCGTCGAGTCGGAGGAAGGGTTCGCCGTAAGCTGCCCTGCGCTCCGTGGCTGCCATTCGCAGGGCAAGACGAAGGGGGAGGCCCTGGAGAACATCCGTGACGCGATTTCCGACTGGCTGGCGGCCGAGGAGGCGGAGCGGGCCCAAGTCAGGATCACCGAAGCGGTGGTGACGGTGTAGCCCATGCCCAGGATACCTGGGATAGGCTCCCGGCGCGCGGTCGAGGCGTTGGAGAAAGCCGGCTTCCGCGTCGTCCGCCAGGGCAAGCACATCGTGATGTCAAGTGGGCAGGTCCGTCTGACGATACCCAGGCACAATCCGATCAACGCCTATACCATGGGCGGTATCGCGGCCGACGCGGGGCTTACTCCCGACGAGTTCCGCAAGCTGTTGTAGTGCCCCCCGCATGGCAGCAGGACACCTGGGCGAAGCGGCAAGTAGAGCAGCGATGAGCGACAAGGCGAAGGCCACGATGACCGATCCGGCGAACGGCAATCCACAATCCGCAACGGAGCCGCCCCCCGTCGACCTGTCGGTCGACCTGGCCGGGGTGAAGCTGGCCTGTCCGCTGCTGACGGCCAGCGGAACGTGCGGCTACGCCGACGAGTACGCCGACTTCGTCGACCTGCGCCGGCTCGGGGCGTTCGTGACCAAGTCGATCACACTCCAGCCGCGGGCGGGAAACGAGTACCCCCGCATCGTCGAGACGCGCGCCGGGATGCTCAACGCCATCGGCCTGGCCAACGTCGGGCTGGAGCGATTCCTGGCCGAGAAGGTCCCGCTGCTGGAGCGTCTCGGCCTGCCGGCCTTCGTCAACGTCGCGGGGACGACGATAGACGACTACGTCGCGGTGGCGCGGCGGCTGGACGGCGTGGCGCCCGTCCGCGGCATCGAGCTGAACATCTCGTGCCCCAACGTCAAGGCCGGCGGCATCCAGTTCGGCACCGACCCGGCGCAGGTGGAGAAGATCACCGCGGCCGTCAAGGCCGTCTGCGGCCGCAACATCCTCATCGTCAAGCTCTCGCCGAACGTGACGGACATCGCCGCGACGGCGGCGGCGGCGGCGGCCGGCGGGGCCGACGCGCTGAGCCTCATCAACACGCTGACGGCCATGGTGGTCGACGTGGAGCGCCGCCGGCCGGTGCTGGCCAACGGCACGGGGGGCCTGTCCGGCCCGGCCATCCGCCCCGTCGCCGTGCGGATGGTCCACGAGGTGTACACGAAGGTCGCCCGCCCCGCCGGCCTGCCCGTCATCGGCATGGGCGGCGTCCAGTTCGCCGACGACGCGCTGGAGTTCCTGCTGGCCGGGGCGTCGGCGGTGGCGCTGGGCACCGCCCTGTTCGTCAACCCCGCCTGCATCACCGAGATTCGTGACGGGCTGGCCGACTACCTCCGCCGCCACGGCTGCACCGCCCTGCGCCAGATCGTCGGCTCGCTGGAGGTCTGACCGAGCCGGCGGCGCCGGCCTCAGGGCGCCTCGTCGGCGGCGGGGCCGACCTGCGGTTCGGCCGGGGCCTCGTGGGCATGGTCGTGGGCGCGGAGGGAACAGGTCCTGCCTTCGCGGGCGTCGCGGCAGAACAGCAGCGGGAAAACGATGTCGCTGGTGCAGCAGGGGACCCACACGGCCAGGAACAGGAACACCGGCATCATCACCAGCGTCAGCACGCCGGCGCCGCCCTCGGCGACGGACATGAGCATGTGGAACAGCGACGCGGCCGTGCTGAGAAGCACGTGCCCGGCGTGCGGCAGCCGGGTGTACGGGAAGAAATGCGCGAAGGCGATGCCGCCCAGCGCCAGCGGGTTGACCAGGTACCACAGCTCGATGAACCCGATGTGCGCGTGTGCGTGGACGTGCGGGTCGTGCAGGCCAAGCAGCCATTCGCCCGCGTAGGGCATCAGGCTGTCGCTGAGCGTGCCGATACCCACCGACCCGACGAAGCCGATGATGATCAGCGCCAGGATGTTGCGGCGGTGGTGCAGGCGGAACATGGCCGCGGTGACCACGGCGCTGAAGAACACGTGGAGGGGATGGAACGCCCCGAACAGGCCGAAGGAGACCTTGTGGGGGATGCCCGTGTAGACGAACAGCACGGTCGCCACGGCGCCGACCGCGGTGCCCAGGAGCGTGAACGGCGCGTGGGTGCGAAGCTCATGGAGGATCCGTCGCAGCATGGCAGGTCTCCTTGTTCACTCCTGCCGCGCCGCGGCGGGCCGGCCAGGCCGCGCCGGGCGGCAGCAGATCAGGTGTCGCACGTGGCAGTCGGGGCATTCCTCGAACCGGTGGTCGGCGGCGAAGGCGTCCCAGTGCTCGCGCTGGTGGGGCGTCAGCACGCCGGTGCCCATGCAGACCGGGCAGACGCTGTCCAGCGCCGCCAGGATCGCCCCGCGGATGAACTGCGAGCGGTTGGGCATGCCCCGCATCGCCCGGGCAAGCGCCGGTTCGGCCTTGAACGTGATCACTTCTTCCTTGGCTCGTTTCATCGGCCCTGCTCCCCGCGGCGCCGCGCGACGCGGCCATGAAGTATTACCCGGTAATACGCAAATGTCAACCCCCGGGTTCGGCGGGACTTTTCGCATGTCCGCCCCCGCCGAGGCGGGGATTCAAACTATTCCCGTTCCTCCGATATTCCGCGCGCTTCCCTTGACGGCCCGGGCGGCGTATAATCCCGCCCATGGCTGCCCGTCATTCCGCCGGGCGCCCGGACAACCCTTCTAAGGGGCCACGACAAGATGAGAGTGTTCATGTTGGGCTGGGAGTTTCCCCCGTACATCAGCGGCGGACTGGGAACCGCCTGCCACGGGCTGACGCGCGGGCTCGACGAGGTCGGCGTGGAAGTCTGCTTCGTCCTGCCGACGGCGATCCCCGTCGGCGCCGGCGCCCCGGGGCACGTGAAGCTGCGCAGCCCCGTGGACCTGGCCGCCGAGGAGCGGCGCGTCGCGCGCCAGTTCGAGCACCTGGCGCTGCGCCGGGTGGACGCCGTGCTGATGCCCTACGCCGCCCCGGCCGCGCACGAGCAGATCGTCCGCAGCCTCATCGAGGCCGAGGGCGTCGAGGTGCTGGCTCGCCTGTCACCGGGCGAGGCCCCGGCCGGCCAGGCCGGCGCAGCGGGTCCGGCGGCGGGACCGACACGCGGCATGTTCGTCCATGGAGGCGGCGTCCACTACGCCGGCGATCTGATGGGGCAGGTCTATCGCTACGCCCGCCTGGCCGTCGAGCTGGCGCGCCGCGAGAGCTTCGACGTCGTCCACGCCCACGACTGGATGACCTACCCGGCCGGCCTGGCCGTCGCCGCCGCCTGCAAGAGGCCCCTGGTCGTCCACGTCCACTCCACAGAGTTCGACCGCAGCGGCGAGAACGTCAACCAGCAGGTCTACGACATCGAGCGGATGGGCATGCACGGCGCCGACACGGTCGTCTGCGTCAGCCACCTGACGCGCAACATCGTCCTGCACCGCTACCAGGTGCCCCCGCAGAAGGTCGAGGTGGTCTACAACGCCGTCGAGGCCCCCGGCGGCGCCGAGCTGGAGACGCCCCCCATCGGCCACACCGAGAAGATCGTCCTGTTCCTCGGCCGCCTGACGATGCAGAAGGGCCCCGAGTACTTCCTCATGGCCGCCCGCAAGGTCGTCCAGAAGTTCGCCAACGTCCGCTTCGTGATGGCCGGCAGCGGCGACATGATCGCCCAGTGCGTGCGCCTGGCCGCCGACCTCAACATCGGACGCTACGTCGCCTTCACCGGCTTCCTCCGCGGCGACGACGTGGACAAGGTCTTCCGCATGGCCGACCTGTACGTCATGCCCTCGGTGTCCGAACCGTTCGGCATCGCCCCGCTGGAGGCCCTCAGCCACAACGTGCCGGTCATCATCTCCAAGACCTCCGGCGTCTCGGAAGTGCTCACCCACGTGCTGAAGGTGGACTTCTGGGACGTCGACGAGATGGCCAACAAGATCCTGGCCGTCCTGCGCCACCCGCCGCTGCAGAAGACCCTCCGCCACCACGGGCAGATCGAGCTGCGGAAGCTGTCCTGGCGCGACAGCGCCCTGAAGGTCAAGACCGTCTACGAAAAGCTCGCCGCGGGCTGACCGGCCTCAGCGCGGCGCTCGCGCCGGCGCATCGGGGCGGCACGAGCTCAGGAATCGTCTTCTTGAGGCACGGCGGCGCGGATCGCCCGTTCGAGTTGCGGAAGGCTGCCCTTCACCGTGTCGTAGACGAGCTTCAGGTCCACGTTGTCATACACATGGATCAGGAAGTTCCGCAGGCGGCGGAATTGTTCCCAGGCGACACCCGGAATGCTCGCCTTGGTTTCGTCCGACAAGCGGCGTACGGCCTCGCCGATGATCTCCAGGTTGCGTACGACCGCGTCCTGCTTCTCCCGCGCGGCCAGGAACGCGCCCAGGGAAACGTCGCGCAGGTACTCCTGGGCTGCCGCGGCGGCCCCCAGGATGTCGCGGATATAGGCGGCATCACGCTGCATAGACCCGCTCGGCCGTGCTGAGGATATTGCGGCTCCGCAACTGGTTGCGGGCGCCCTCGACGCCCCGGCGGGTGACCAGGTCCACGCCGCGCCCGAAGACCTCCTCGAGTTCGGCCTGCATCTGCGCCAGATCGAGGAGGGTCCAGCGAACCGCCGGGGCGAAGTCGATCAGAACGTCCACGTCGCTGCCGGGCGAGAAGTCCTCCCGCACGACAGAACCGAACAGCGACAGCTCGGTGATCCGCCACTTCCGACAGAAGGCGGCGATGCGCTGGCGATCGATGTCAATGGCTGTGCTCATGTCCCGATCTTCCTGCAGGCCCCGCGCCGGGGCCGCGTGACCATCATACCACCCGCCGCGCCCCACCTGGTAGCGGGCATGCTGTCAGGCATCGGCCAGTCGCAACACGGGCGGCGCACAGCGAGGGCCGGGTTGGCGCTGGATTGGCGGCGCGGCCGGTGGTACAACGGCCGCGGGACACATGGGCGAAGCACGCTCCATCGCACCGACCGCCGACACGCTGAGCGACGCGCTGCGGCGCAGCTTCGGCTATGGGGCGTTCCGCGCGGGGCAGCGCGAGCTGATTGAATCGGTGCTGGCCGGACGCGACGCCTTCGGCGTGCTGCCCACCGGCGGGGGCAAGTCGCTGGTGTACCAGCTTCCGGCGCTGCTGCGGCCGGGGCTGGTGCTCGTCGTCAGCCCGCTCATCGCGTTGATGAAGGACCAGGTGGACGCCTTCAACCGCCCCGGCCAGGCCCGCGCGGTGGCGATCCATTCCAATCTCAGCTCGCGCGAGGTGACGGCGGCGCTGGCCCACCTGCACGCCCGGCGGGCGGCGCTGCTGTACGTCGCGCCGGAGCGGCTGGAGATCGCCGCTTTCCGCCGGCGCCTGGCGGAGCTGCGCCCCTGGCTGTTCGTGGTGGACGAGGCCCACTGCATCAGCCAGTGGGGGCACGACTTCCGCCCCAGCTACCTGGGCCTCAAGGACGTGGCGGCCGGGCTGCGCCCCGCCCCGGTGCTGGCCCTGACGGCCACCGCGACGCCCGCCACGCGGCAGGACGTGGTGCGGCGGCTCGACCTGCGCAGCCCGCTCGTGCACGTGGCGCCGTTCGACCGGGCGAACCTGCGGTTCGCGGTGCACGCCTGCACGCAGAAGGATAAGTTCGGCCGACTGTGCCGCATCCTCGCCGACAGCGGCGGCTCGCGGATAGTCTACGTCGGGCGGCGGCGCGACGCCGAGGAGATAGCCGCCGATCTGTGCCAGCATGGCCTGTCGGCCGTCGCCTACCACGCCGGCATGCCCGCCAACGAGCGCCGCGAGGCGCAGGAGGCGTGGGCCGCGGGTAACCGCCCCATCGCCGTCGCGACGATCGCCTTCGGCATGGGCATCGACAAGCCCGACGTGCGGGCGGTGGTGCACTACCAGCATCCGGCCTCGCTGGAGTCGTACTACCAGGAGGCGGGGCGCGCGGGGCGCGACGGGCAGCCGGCGCGGTGCGAAATCCTCTACAGCGGGCGCGACGTGGGGCTCCAGCACTGGTTCATCCAGAACCGCTACCCCGAGCCCGCGCAGGTGCGGAAGGTTCTGGCGGCCGTGCCGCAGGCCGGCATGACGCGCGAGGACTTCGAGAAACTGGTTCCGGACATGAGCGCCGAGCAGCGCAACGTGGCGATGTTGACGCTGCTGGAGGCGGGACTGCTGGCGCGGACGGACGGCGGCGGGCTGCTGCGGACGGTCAAGGACGCCGCCAAAACGGCCATCCCGCTGGGAGGGATGTACGAGCGGCGCAACCGCGACTACCGGCGCCTGGACGCCATGATCGACTACTGCGACTCGACTCGCTGCCACCGGGCGATCCTGCTGCGGTACTTCGGCGAGAAGCGCGACGAGGGCTGGCGGTGCGGCAACTGCTCCGCCTGCGGCGGCGAGCGCGACGGGCGGGCCTCCCGGCCGGCTGGGCGCGGACAATCGCGTGGCGGGCCGGACGTCGACGCGATCCAGAGGCGCCTGGCGCGGAAGGGCAAGCGCCTGCCGGAGAAGGTCGAGCGGATCCTGCGATCGCTGGGCAACCGGGCCAGGCCGCCGCTGCCGGCGCCCGCGCCGCCGAAGCCGGCCAGGACGGCCTCGACTCCCCCGCCGCCGCCTTCGCGCCCTGCCCCGTCGGCGCCGCGGCCCGCTGCCGCAACGAGCGGCGCCGGCGAGGTGTTCTGGAAATCCGCCAAGCGCTCGTTCCTGCGCGAGGAGCTGCTGAACCGCTCCGTCGCGCGGGCAACCGGGCTGAGCATCCTCGGCCTCGCGGCGGAAGACGCCCGCGCGCTTGCCCCCTCGCGCCTGGCCACGCTGCTGATCGGCCCCCCCGCCGCCGGCGGCGCCAAGTCGAAGCATGTCGGTGCCCTGGCCGCCGCACGCTATGATGACGTTCTGGCCGACGTGCTGGCCATGTGCGCCAAGGGCTACCTCCAGTGGCAGGGCAAGTGCCTGCACCTCAGTGCCCGCGGCCGGGCCGCATTGGGTACGTAAGTCTCCAAGAGACAGGAGCACACCATGGACAGGATCGCCTTGGCAGCGGGCGTGCTGCTGGGTCTGGCGGGCGCCGCCGCGGCGGCCGGAGCGCCCGGCTCGGCGGGGCTGACCGCCAACTGGCCGGCGGACGTGCCGGGCTTCAAGGCGCCTCTGCCGGGCGAGCATCCGCGGCTGCTGTTCCGCAGGGCCGACTTGCCGGCGCTCAAGCGGCGTGCGGCCACGCCGGAGGGCAAGGCCATCCTCGCCCGGCTGCGCAAGTGCCTCAACGGCTCCGACGGCATGAGCATGCCGACCAGCTACAACCCCGAGGTGGGGCGGGTGCGCAGCGACGGGGCCGGCCCGTTCCACGCCAAGGCGCCGCTGGGGTCGTACACGTTTTCGCACATGGCCGGGTTCGGGCTGCTGTACCAGCTCACCGGCAAGAAGCTCTATGCGGACATGGGGCGGCAGTGCTTCGAGAAGGCCCTGGCCGGCTACCGCGACCGCGACCGGCGGTACTCGTTCAAGTTCCCCTACGGCGGGCTGCGGGCGGGCGTCGTGCTGGGCTGGACCGCCCTGGGCTACGACCTGTGCTACGACGGCTGGGACGAGGCCACGCGCAGAAAGGTGGCCGAGGCGCTGGCCAACTACGACGAGGGCAAGGGCAACAACGGCGGGGAGTCGATGGCCCTGCCGGGGCTGACGAAGGGCTCCATGCCGCCGTTCAGCAACCACTTCGGGATGCAGGTGGGCGGGGCGGCGATGGCGCTGCTGGCCGTCGCGGGCGACGCGGGCGTCGATCAGGAGAAGGTCGCCGGCCTGCTGGCCGTGTCGCCCAAGAGCATGATCCGCAACCTGACGGAGGGCTTCGGCGACGGGGGGTTCTTCGCCGAGGGCGACGGCACCGGCTCGATGAGCTCGCACATCGTGTTCCTGACGGCGCTGCAGGCATGGCGCGTCGCGGGGGGCAAGGACTTCGTGTCGCCGCGCCCCAACGCCCAGTGGGCGGCGCTGAAGTGGATCTTCCTGACCGTGCCGCGCGGCGGGAAGATGGACTTCTGGCCGATGCGCGGCGCCTACCCGCACAACGTCTGGACGCGGGAGGACAAGAGCGGCGCCGGCTACTTCGCCCTCGCCATGGGCGCCCTGAGCGACGACCAGCGGGCCGCCCTGCTGTGGTTCTACGACCACTCCCTCCGCGACGCCGACGCCAGGGCCGGCACGCCGTTCGACACGGTAAGCCCCTACCCGCACCTGGCGGTCTGCGCGCTGGTCAACTGGCCGTTCGGCATGGCGCCGCGGAACCCCGCGGACGTCATCCCCCGCTGCTACCGCGACAGCAAGTGGAGCTTCTACGCCTTCCGCAACCGATGGAAGGACGACAACGACATCGTCATCTCCGTCCAGACGAAGAACGCCCGCGGCTACCACCGCGCCCCCACCGATGCGATGCTCTACGTGGCAGGCTTCGGCAGGAAGCTCAAGTGGGTCAAGCTCGAAGGCGACGTGAAACACTGGCAGGGCGGCGCCGACGGCTCGGGCCTGCTGACGATGGCCGACGGGGAGGCCCTGGCCGTCGACTTCTCCGGCGCCAGCGGCGCCGACGGGATGCTCGTGACCACCGGCGCGGCCGAGGGAGCCAAGGTCCCCCTCGGCGGGGCGACGTTGACGTTTCTCTTTCTGTCGCCCGGGCCGCCGCCCAAGCCGCAAGTCGTCGGCGACAAGGTCGCCATCGGCGGCCAGACCGTCACGCTCAAGGACGGCAAGCTGGTCCTGGGCAAGTTCGCGGGGGGGCGCGGTTAAGCGACCTTCGGCGGGGATGGGATCCAGCGCCCTACGCGGCGCCGTTGCGGTTGCCGTTGCGGCCCCCGTCAGCTTGGCGCATAATCGGGCAGCGATCAGGAAGGCCCCCCGCGCCGCGGGCGCTCGATGCCTGCTGAAGACGATCTGAGGTGCGAGCGATGTCGCGAGACATATTCGACCAAGAGCGGCTGCCTCCGGAGCTGGATGCTTTCCTGCGCGAGACGAACCCTTGGTGGCAGGGGCTGCCCGGTCCGCAGCTTCCGCCGTACCGTCGATGGGCGTTCCACACTTCCATGCGGAAGATGGAGAGCGGTTTGGCTGCGGTGACGGTTTTGCGTGGTCCGCGCCAGGTGGGCAAGACCACCCTTCAGATACAGTTGATCGAACACCTGCTGGCGGACAAGAGCGTGAAGGCCCGGCGCATTCTGAGGGTGCAGTTCGATGAGATACCGTCTCTTCGAGCGTTGAAAGAGCCCGTTCTGTCCATCGCGAGGTGGTTTGAGAACAGGATTCTGGGCTGCACGTTCAACGAGGCCGCCGCCGGAGGCAAGCCGGCGTACCTGTTCCTGGATGAGGTCCAGAACCTGCGTGACTGGGCGCCGCAGGTGAAGGCACTGGTGGACCACCACACCGTGAAGGTCCTGGTGACGCGAAGCTCCGCGCTTCGCATCGAGGCGGGGCGCGATAGTCTGGCCGGCAGGATATCGCAGGTGGAGATGGGCACCCTGTTGCTGCGGGAGATCCTGGGCGTGCGCCGCCAGAGGGACATCGCGCCCTGTCTGCCCGACAATGGGCTTGAGCCGCTCTTACGGATGGAGTTCTGGCGGGAATTGCAGGACCATGGGTTGAGAAACCGGGAGGCGAGGGATGAGGCGTTTGCCGCCTTTTCGGAGCGAGGCGGGTATCCGATGGCCCAGGCACGGGCCGAGGTGCCCTGGGCGGAGGTCGCCGACCACCTCAACGAGACGGTGATCCAGCGGGCGATCCAGCACGACTTGCGGCTGGGTGCGCGAGGCATCAAGCGAGACCCCCAGTTGTTGGAGGAGGTGTTTCGGCTTGCCTGCCGGTACGCGGGGCAGAGCCCGGGGCAGGCCGTGTTTACCAGCGAGCTCTCACAGACGCTGCGTGCCAACATCGGATGGCAGCGAGTCCTGGCCTATCTGCGGTTCCTGGACGGGGCGATGCTCATCCGGCTGGTGGGGCCGCTTGAACTGCGGTTGAAGCGCAGGAAGGGAAACCACAAGCTGTGCCTGTGCGATCACGGGCTTCGGGCGAGTTGGTTGCAGGAGGTCGTTCCCCTGGACAGCAAGTCCCTTTCGCGGGCGGCCCACCTGCGCGACCTGGCGGGACACCTGGCTGAGAGCATAGTGGGCTACTTCCTCGCCGGGCTTCCGCACCTGGACATCGCCCATTTCCCGGAAAGGGCCGTTGAGCCCGAGGTCGACTTCATCCTGACAATCGGGGAGCAACGAATCCCCGTTGAGGTCAAGTACCGTGAACAGATCGACCCGCATCGTGACACTTTGGGGCTCCGGGCCTTCATCGAGAGAACCGTCTACAACGCCCCCTTTGGCGTGCTTGTCACGATGCGCGACAACGTGGCCCTCACCGATCCGCGGATCGTCGCCGTGTCCCTTCCCTCCCTCCTGCTCATGCGATAGGAGCATAAGTGCGCTCGGCGAGACGCTTCCCGCAGCAGGCCGACCGGCGTGGCCATCGGTTCAGAAGAGGCACCATGCAGAACTTGCTCTCGATCATCACGACGTTCCTCCTGCCCCTGGCGGGCGCATCGGCGGCCGCTCCGGCGGCAGATACGCCCCTGCGCCACAGGGGCCACGACTACAAGCCCCGACCCCGCGCCGACTGCCGCAACTTCCTCCGCGCCCCGTTCCTCCAGCCGCAGCGCGACTGGGAACGCATCGACATCCACGTGCCGAAGGCGGCCGGCAAGGGCCCCCTGCCGTGCGTCGTGCTGCTGTACGGCGGCGGCTACGGCGACAAGGTGCTGCCGTTTGCCCAGGCCGAGCCGCTGCTGGCACGCGGGTTCGTGCTGGCCGTGCCCGACTACGCCCTGGGCACGGGCAACCCCGTGCCGCTGTGCGCATGGGACGCGGGCAACGCCATCCGCTTCCTGCGAGCCAACGCGGGCACATACGACATCGACCCGAAGCGCATCGGCGTGCTGGGCTGGTCTGCCGGCGGATGGATCGCCCAGGACTTGTGCTACTCCGACTCGAGCAGGCTGGTGGAGAGCCGCGCCAAACGCGGCGGCAGCAAGGGGCTGATACCCGCCATCGAGCCCCACCCGCTGTACGCCGAGCAATCGGTCCGCGTCGAGGCGGTCGTCAGCGACTGGGCGCCGGCAAGCTGACGAAGGCGGGCACCGTCAGCGCCGACGACCCGCCGCTGCTGACGTGCTTCGAGGGCAAGGGCGCCGGGGCCCCCACCGGCAGCGTCAAGCTCCTTCGCGACGCCGGCGTGCCCGCCGAGGCCGTGTTCATGGACCGCGGCACGCACGTGCCCGCCACCGGCACGAAAAGCTGGACCGAGGCCGGCAAGGAGACCACCTGGGGCGAGGCCATCTACGACTTCCTCGAGCGCCAGGTGAAAGCCCCCCGCGCAGGCGACGGCCCCCGAGCTGCTGCCCCACGGCGGGGCGTTCGCCGGCGCCGTCCAGGTCCGCATGCTCACCGTCCATCCGACGGGGGCCATCCACTACACCCTCGACGGCAGCGAGCCGACGGCCCGCTCCCCCCGCTACGACAGGCCCGTCACCGTCACGCCGCCGGCGACGCTGAAGGCCGTCTGCCTGCGGCCAGGGCTGAAGCCCAGCCGCGTCGCGACGGCGGTCTTCACGCGGGGGCCGGCGCGGCCGCGAATCGCCGCCGCCCCGCCGCTGCTGAAGGCTCGGGCGGGCAAGGCGTTCTCCGTCCGCTTCGCCGCCGAGGGCCCCAAGGACATCCACTGGCTCGTGGCGGGCAAGACCGGCGAGACGTACCGGACGTACGAGGGCCACAGCTACAACCCGCCGCGGCACTTCCCGTGGATGGAGATGGACCCCAACGGCCTGCTGCACGGCACGCCCCGGCACGCGGGGGTCTATCCGGTGATCGTCTCGGCCTGGACGACGGCGGGCAGGCAGCTTGCCCGCCAGCCGGGCCAGATGGCCGCGGATGCGAGAATGGTCATCGTCGTGGTTGAGCCCGCGGCTGGGAAGTGACGCTGGCCGGAGGGCCCGGCCGGAGACCACCAGAAAACTTTTCTATTTTTC
>Ga0172362_10001383_pt1 | contig 20718 bp, 21 predicted proteins | sample LakKivs1_kivu2a2_FD_114534 | JGI IMG/M metagenome (GOLD analysis project Ga0172362, IMG submission 114534) | Sediment microbial communities from Lake Kivu, Rwanda - Sediment s1_kivu2a2 | ecosystem: Environmental > Aquatic > Freshwater > Lake > Sediment | place: Rwanda: Western Province, Lake... | reverse complement strand
TTGCCGGCGTTCTCAGCGGTTGGGCAGGGCATATATTCGGGAAGAAGGGTCTTGTGCTAAAATAAAGCCCCGGATAGAGTTAATCTGCAGAGATAACCTGGGAAAACTATTTGATGAAGCGAAGAGGGTGGATAAAACACCGACAGAGCTGGTATATGACAAAGTTGAAGATGCCATCTACTCAGGACTTTCGTTTAGTGAATTGTTGCATGAAGGAGGTGCAGATGTAACTTGACGATTTGTAATTTAAATAGTTATAAATACTTGAAAGGAGGTCTTGGATTGAATAAAAAATAAAAGAATCTGTAAGCTGGTTGGTATTATTTGTATCGCGGTTGTATTAGCCGCAATGCTACTACCTGCCGGCTGCGCACCGGAGAACGGGGACGAAGAAGGGCCAATTACGATTGGTATATTTCAGATACTTAGCCACCCTGCTCTGGATCTTGCGCGTGAAGGCTTCAAGGATGCTTTCAAGGCTGGCCTGGAAGCTGCGGATCTCACTGAAGCCGACGTCGTATTTACCGAAAGCAACGCTGCAGGTAGTATGGATGCGTGCTACACAATCGCCGACTATTTTGTTACCAAGGGCGTGGACCTGATATGTGCTATAGCCACGCCGTGCGTTATCGCAGCGGCGACCGCCGTTAATGGAACAGATATACCGGTGGTTTTCAACTCGGTTACCAATCCGGGAGATGTAGGGATTGACAATTGGGATGAGCCGGGCGGCCAGGTGACCGGGGTCAGCGATCTTGCTCCCGTTCAACCTCAGCTAGAACTGATTATAGATATTCTCGAGGATGTGGCCAATAACCTCACACTTAATAAACTTGGTGTACTGTATAATGCTGGCGAACCGAACTCGGTGTACCAGGTGGACACACAGCTTCCCGAGGCACTCGAAGACCTTGGTCTGACGGGCAACGTCACGGTGGTTAAGGCTACGGTAAGCACTGGAGCGGATATTCCCGCTGCAACACAGACACTTGTGGCCGCTGCAGTGGACGCAATATGGGTCCCAACTGACAATACCGTCGTGGGTGGTATTGAGGCCGCGGTAGGGCCTTGCGAGGACAATGACATACCTCTTTTTGCCGCCGACACTTCTACCGTTGAGAGAGGAGTAATTGGGTGCTGGGGCATGGACTACTACCTTGTCGGCTATGAGAGCGGTGAGATGGCAGCGGATATACTGCTGGAGGGCGCGAACCCGGCTACAATGGCCATTCGAATGTTACCAGCGGATCTTCTTTACCTTTACCCGGAGGCAGCCGAAAGGATGGGGGTAACCATTCCTGAGTGGTTGATAGCCATGGCCGATGTAGTGGTCGAAGACTAATAAGAAATCAAGGTTCTCGTCGCGCCATCCGGTTGCTGCGCCAGCAGTGATGGGCAGCAGCCGGATGGCGATATCAAGATAACCGAGACGGTATGACCGAAAGGTTTGTGATTGTTAGACCCTGCAGCTGTTGGACATTTGCTGGGCTTCTCCCTATATGAGGGGCTGGTATTTGGATTTTTAGCTTTAGGTGTGTATATTACCTTCCGTGTGCTTTCCTTTCCCGACCTTACCGTGGACGGGAGCTTTGTCCTGGGGGCGGCTGTCGCCGCCGTGCTTATCGTAAATGGTATGAATCCGTTCCTGGCAACACTGGCTGCCCTCGGGGCAGGCTTATGTGCTGGCCTGGTAACATCGTTGCTCAACACCAAGTTGAGAATACCAGCCCTGCTGGCTAGTATTCTTGTGATGGTCGGCCTCTACTCTATAAACCTGCGGATTATGGGGCGACCCAGTCTTCCCCTTCTTCGCGAGGTAACCATCTTTTCTCTAGCCTCTCACTTGCCGGGATTGGAAAATCGCCTTGTATATCAGCTCGTGGTTGCCGGAGTGCTGGCGGTTATGGTTTTCTTAATCTTGAACTGGTTCCTGCGTACCGAGATCGGGCTGGCGTTACGCGCCACGGGCGATAATGAGCAAATGGTGCGTGGGGCCGGTGTAGATACTGATAAGACGACAATACTTGGGGTTTCCATCGCTAACGGACTTGTTGCCTTTTCTGGCGGAGTAGTAGCTCAAGCACAAGGCTTTGTTGATGTTAACATGGGGATAGGAATGATCATAATAGGCTTAGCCTCAGTGATAATCGGCGAGGCACTATTTCGGCCCAAGGGGGTGGCCAGGCTTCTGCTGGCAGTGCTAGGGGGGGCTTTTATCTACCGCCTGGTCCTGAGTGCTGCCCTCAGGTTAGGCATGGCTCCGGGTGATTTAAAGCTTATTACGGCGCTAATAGTGATTATAGCTCTGTCGGTTCCATATCTGCAGAAGAAGATACGGCGGGAGTGGCTGCCGCCGGCGCCACGGTGGTAAAATGATAGCTCCGATGAGTGAGAATAGTAGTTTGCTCAAACTCAAGAGAATAAGCAAGGTATTCTCTAAAGGCACTGTAGACGAGGTCAGAGCACTGGATAAAATCGACCTGAATGTCGCCGTCGAGGACTACATCACTGTCATTGGTAGCAACGGGGCCGGAAAAACCACCTTGCTGAATATCATTGCTGGCGTGTACCCGCCAGAAAGTGGCGAGATTATGCTTAATGGACGAAACATTACCAAGCTAAGTGAATACAGATGCGCCGAATTTGTCGGTCGGGTTTATCAGGACCCTCACGTAGGTACGGCCGCCAAGATGAGCATAGAGGAAAACATGGCCATGGCCTTGTTGCGGGGGCAGCCAAGAGGATTACGAGTCGCCACTAATAAACAGCGTAGAGAGTTGTTCCGTATCGCCCTGGCTCCACTGGGACTGGGTCTTGAGAATAGACTTAATGCCCTGGTAGGCACGCTTTCGGGAGGTCAAAGGCAGGCTCTGGCACTGGTGATGGCTACCTTGAGTAATCCAGCAATATTACTACTTGACGAGCATATAGCCACGCTGGACCCTAGGACAGCCCAGATAGTGCTCGATTTAACCGATATGATCGTAAAGCGGGAAAAGATGACCGCTATCATGGTTACCCACAATATGGAAATGGCTCTTCACCATGGAAATCGACTGATTATGATGCATAAAGGTAGGATTGTGGTGGATATGAACCAGGAGCAGAGGGCCGATCTCTCCATCCAGGATCTCGTCGTGGCTTTCGAACGCGCCAGCGGAGAGGAATTTGTTGATGACAGCGTTCTGCTTCGCCCCGGCAACGTCGTCGGTGTTTCAGATTTATAATCAAGCGAACCAAGGCATTCTATCTATATCTCCATGAGCAAATTTATCTATAAAATAGTGACAGATGGTGTCGATTTGCAGCAAGCCTTCGAGGTGAGGAGGCAGGTCTTTGTACGGGAGCAAGACATCTCAGAGGACCTGGTATTCGATGGGAACGACAGGGAAGCGCTGCATATGGTGGTCAAAGATGGAGAGCGAGTTATCGGCACTGCCAGAGTTCAATTCCTGACCGACAAGCAGGCCAAGCTGGAGAGAATGGCTATCCTAAGGCGTTACCGCCGTAAAGGCATCGGAAAGGAAATGCTTCTATTTTTGGATACAGTATGGAAGGATAAACAGGTGCAACAAGTAATTATCCATGCCCAACTTGATGTTGTTCCCTTCTATAAGTTATGCGGCTTCGACGAATTGGGCTTGCCCTTTCAGGAAGCTGGCATGAAACACATAGAAATGCGCAAACAAGTTTGACCCGGTTGGCTGAATGACAAGCAGTACCATTGTGATGCTGCAGGCAGGTTCTTGACAAGAGCCGAGGTGAGTTGTAGCATTCCATCTTAGTCGATTTATCCTAAAACGGCTGAACCAACACTGCAAGCAGAATTTCATCAAATTCGGAGGGGGTAAATGAAAGCAGCAGTCACAAGTATTGTGGTAGCCATTATATTGGCTTTGATTTTTCCTTGCCAGCTTTGGATCAGGAGAGCGATATTATAACCATCACTATGATGGGAGTGACATTTCCATCAACCTGGATAAAACACAATGGCCGCTCGGAAACGTGGCTTCAAACACGGAGTATGCGACAAGCTCGCCGTTTTACGCTATGATATTCGGAAGCTGGAAATATTTGTAAGGAGGAGTTTATGGCAAAGGTATTAATAGTGTACTACTCTCGAAGTGGCAACACAGAGGCAATGGCAACAGCAATAGCGAAGGCAGTTACAGAGGAGGGGCCGGATGTTGTCTGCAAAAAAGTTAAAGATGTTGCTGTGGATGAGCTACTGGAAGCAGATGGCTTGATCATTGGCTCGCCCACTTATTATGGCACGATGGCTGCTTCTGTAAAGAGGCTCCTTGACGCCAGTGTCAAACATCACGGAAAACTCGATGGTAAGGTAGGAGCAGCCTTCGCTTCTTCGGCTGGCACAGGCCAGGAAACAACCTTATTCAGTATTCTACAGGCATTGCTTATTCACGGTATGATAATACAGGGCGATCCTGAAGCGGACCACTACGGCGTAACCTCTATAGAAAAACCTGATGAACAGGTTCTGGAAAAATGCGAGAGGTTCGGGCAGCGATTCGCCACGCTTGTTAAGCAGGTTGCCAGCAAATAGCGCTCCTGAGCCAAACACGATATCTAACCACTCGTATGATTACTAACCTAAAAAGCAAATCCAGATTCACTATGCTTGCTGTGCTTCAATGGCCGTAGGACAGCCAGGTTCAGTAGAAAATGCCACAACTCCTCCCGTGGAACATAGCGAGAAACCAAATGAGGAGCGTGTAATGACACGACTAGAAAGCAAGGCAAACGCTTAAGTACTGAGGAAAATATATGAGACAGGCGCTTTGACTATGGGATTCGTGTCACCAATTTGTCTGGACCAGACCAGCAGGATATATCTCAGAAGAGAAACGGCATATAATCTGCGGCGCTTATGTTACCTTCAAGTAAGGTCCTAATACTTCAGGAACTAATACTGTACCATCTACTTGTTGATAGTTTTCCAGTATAGCGATAAGGACTCGCGGTAGAGCCAATCCTGAGCCATTGAGCGTGTGAACAAATTGTGTTTTGGCACCAGGCTCAGGGCGATAGCGGATATTTGCTCGCCTTGCCTGAAAGTCACCGCAATTACTGCAAGAACTGACCTCGAGCCACTCGGCACAGCCAGGAGCCCATACTTCAATATCATACGTTTTGCAGGCGGCAAAGCCGAGCTCTCCACTACATAATTGCACCACGCGGTGAGGTATAGCCAGCTTCCGACATATGTTCTCAGCATCAGCTACCAGTTTCTCCAGCTCCTGGTCAGAACTCTCAGGGTCGGTAAACTTGTAGAGTTCCACTTTATCAAATTGGTGTCCTCGCTTAATGCCCCTGGTGTCCGTGCCGGCAGCCATCTTTTCTCGACGAAAGCAAGGAGTATAGGCAACATAATAAAGTGGCAACCTATCGGCACTTAATATTTCATCGCGGTGCAGATTAGTTAACGGTACCTCCGCTGTGGGTATAAACCAAAAATCATCTTCCTTGTCGTGATACAAATTATCGCCGAACTTCGGCAAATTTCCTGAGCCCACCATACATTCTCGCTTTACCATAAAAGGAGGGTAGATTTCTTTATAGCCATGCTCAGTTACATGAACATCGAGCATAAATGAGATAAGCGCTCGCTGAAGACGTGCGCCCAGTTCCTTGAGAACATAAAATCTGGTCCCCGAGAGCTTTACTCCCTGGTGAAAATCTATTATGCCCAGATTTTCCCCTAACTCCCAATGAGGCAAGGGCTTGAAAGCCAATTCTTTTGGCTTGCCCCAGCTACGCACTACGATGTTATCATCCTCGCTCCTTCCCACAGGCACGCCGGGGCGGGGCATGTTGGGTAACTCCAGTAGCAATGAATCGAGGCTACCTTTAGCTTCCTTAGTCTGCTGCTGCAAGGAAGATATCTGCTCCCCTAATTGACGCATCTGGACGAGGAGCTGAGGTGGTTTTTCCTTGCTCTTGCCCAGTTGTTTGCTTATCTCGTTATGTTTAGCCCGAAGTTCCTCTGTTCGACGTAGCAAGCTACGATAACGCTCGTCAATCTCGAGGATACTATCGAGAGCCCCGGTTCCATCGGGGCTCTCGCCTCTTTTCTCTAAAGCCTGGCGGACAAGTTCAGGATTTTCACGAATAAGTCTAATATCAAGCATACATAAGCCCCAAATCCCAATTTCTAATCCCTATCCCAGATTTAATCAGGGATCCCAAGTACTAAACAAATCCAAAATTCTTAATTTAAATACCAAGACTCATTTTGCTTTGAATGTTGGCCATTAGTGCTTTGGTATTGTTTAGGATTTGTCATACTTTGCCTTGCTATTTTTTACTCTTTTGTCTTTAGCTGGGGAAAAAGTATCACTTCTCGAACAGATTGCTGACCTGTAAACATCATCACCAGGCGATCAATGCCTATCCCCAAACCACCGGTAGGCGGCATCCCATACTCCAAAGCCTGAATAAAATCTTCGTCACCGCTTTCGATATCCTCCATAGCTCCCTGTTTAAACCTCTCTCGTTGATCTATGGAGTCGTTGAGTTCAGTGTAGGCATTGGCAATTTCTATCCCATTAATATATGCCTCAAATTTTTCCACCAGGCGGTCATTATCTCGCTTGCGTTTGGCTAAGGAACATACTTCCACGGGATAATCCAAGAGGAAGGTTGGTAGAATAAGATTTGGTTCCACAAAGATGGAAATTAGCTCATTTATCAGCTTGCCTCTCCCCTTGTTGGGGTCAACTTCTATTCCCATCTCTATCATCCGCGATCGCAGGGAAGCAGCATCGGAATAGTCTTCAAAGTCAATGCCGCAATACTCTTTTATAGCCTCCCGCAGATAAAGCCTTTGCCAGGGAGGAGCAAGGTCAATAGTTTTGTCACCCCAAGTAATTTTGGTATCACCGAGAACTTCACCCGAAATGCAAGAAACCATTTCCTCAACTAAGTTCATTATGTCATTATAATCAGCATACGCTTGATAGCACTCAAGCATGGTAAACTCAGGATTATGCTGGACAGAGATGCCTTCATTACGGAAGACGCGTCCTATCTCATAAACCCTGTCAAAACCGCCCACTATCAGTTTCTTAAGAGGAAGTTCCAGGGCGATACGCAGGTAAAGGTCTTCATCAAGGGCATGATGGTGGGTGACAAAGGGACGTGCTACTGCTCCTCCGGCGTGGGGCTGAAGCACGGGAGTTTCTACCTCCATAAATCCCTGCTGATCGAGAAAATTTCTCATGGCTGTGATAATCTTGCTACGCAAAATAAAAATATTCTTACTCTCTTCGTTGGAAATAAGATCGAGATACCTCTGACGATGGCGTTTTTCAACATCAGCCAGCCCATGCCATTTCTCTGGCAGCGGGCGAAGCGATTTGCAGAGCATGGCAAAATCGGATACCTCCAGAGTGAGCTCTCCGGCTTTTGTCCGGAAAAGCCTCCCCTCTGCTCCAATAATGTCGCCAATATCAATCTCATGGAGAAATTCGTACCTCTCCCGGCCCAGAAGGTCGTAGCGGAAAGAAAGTTGTATCTTCCCCGAGCTATCAAGAATATCAAGAAAAGACATCTTACCCATAGACCGCTTAGACATAATACGGCCAGCCAGCGATATATTTTGAGCATTCTCCCCTTGCTGCTCAAAAAGAGTTCTCGCTTCTCGAATAGTGTGGCTGGGACGATAAGAATGGGGATAAGGGTCTATGCCACGAGACCGAATTCTGCTCAAGCTATCCACTCGCTGTTCAGTTATACGTTCTAATCTTGAAGCCATCAGAAATCACACTACTCCCAAAATCTCCCTGGCTTCTTCTGCCAGGCGCTTGGGTACCATTACCTTCACCTCGCCCAACCCATCAACCGTAATCCCGTAAACCAGACCAGCACTCTCATAGTTTAGGAGAACCGGTATGCCTTCGCTCTCCAGCCGCCCCTTAATTATTTGTGCCTCCATTTGTGTGGCAATATACACAGTAACCAATTGTTCATCTGCCGACATACTTCTTACTTTGGCCTATTTTAGCAGAAACTCACATAGTATTGATAAAGGGGGTAACATTATACAAGGTTTGCCCTATTTCCCAATATGTTTCATTACAAATCTAAATTATGGGGGAAGGTAATTCAGCTTTTTCAGGTATCCCCGAAACTTTTTCGTAGGGTAGGATTCCTGTTTCTGGCTCTATTGTCTTGTGAACAGGAATCACCCTAAATTCAGAGCCTTTCACATCAAAATTACGGGAGCTTTCCTCGGCATACCTGTCATCCAACAGATCAAAAAAATTCCTTGCCAAACTGGTCAAATTGCTTGTTTGTCACAATAGTGTCGCTAAGCTCCATCATATTGTTGAACAAGGCATATTTTCGTTCGCCTTCCACAAGGTCATAGAAATTGAAGCCCTTATTGAATAACTCTCCGAGAATGGACTGGACACCTGATACATCTATATGCAATTTTTCTGCAACCTCCTCAGGAGTTCCAGGAAGAGAAAGAAGAATCAAGGCTTCTTGCTCAATAAGGCACATCTCCAAAATCTTGGGGAGATACTTGGATTCAGGATATCCGTGGGCTGCAGAGAGTCGGCGATAAATACTCCTCATCACATTCCCACCTTGACCCTTATTTTAGTTAACGCCACCATCTTTTTTATGTCTCTTTTTATTCCTTAGTTTGTGCTCAGTGTCTATTGCCCTTCATTGATGGACGCTGGCTTATCTGTCTCCAAAGACAGTAACGACGATAAGGCCAGGTCCTGTGTGCGTGCCAATAACAGGACTGGCACGTGAGAGATAAATAGGCGCCTGAGGATACTTTGAGTAAAGTCTCTCGACCAACCTGTTGGCCTCGTCTAAGTCAGTAGCGTACTCCACAGCTAATCCTTCAATGTTGCCGAAATTTGTGACAAAATTGAACAGATAGTCTATTGCCTTGGCTCGGGAGCGCTCTCGGGCCAAGGGGTGAACCTCCCCATCCTTCATACCGATGATCGGGTTCACCTTGAGTAGAGAACCAAGGAAGGCTTGTGCCTTACCGATACGCCCGCCGCGTTCCAAGTATTCAAGAGTATCAAAAGCAGCACATATATCCACCCGCTGTATAGTGTGATGGGCTACACCCAGTACATCATCAAGACTAGCTCCACTTTGCCCTGCTCTAGCAGCGGCAATTGTTATGAAACCCTGTGCCATAACCGCCCATTGCGAATCCAAAACCTCTACACGACATTGCTTCTTCATCAACCCCACGGCTTCTAAAGCCACCTGATAGGTGGCACTGAGCTTAGAAGTTAGACTGATAACAACGATCTCGTTTGTCTTTTCGGCAAGCTCATCATACGCGTCGGCGAAAGCTGCTGGCGGCGGCACAGATGTGGCAGGCAAAACCTTACTGGTCCTTAGCTTTTCATAGAACTGGTCAGGACTCAGGTCAAGACCATCGCGGTAGCTTTTAGTATCAAAGCGAACAACAAGCGGAACTACTGTAATCCCGAACTCTTCAGCTAATTGAGGAGGCAGGTCGGCAACACTATCAGTCACAACAGCTATATTAGGCACGGATACTCTCTTTTCCCCCAGCATACAACCCAGACAATATCATTGACCGCGCGAGAAAATGGCACTACAACGGGACGGGTTATCAGAGCTGATAAGAGTCATTACTCCGGCTGCGATACCACTTCCAGTCGGTCAGTTCCGTCTTTGCCAGCATGCCTGCCAGTGCCACTAGATACAGCGCCCACATCATCGGCAGGCCCAGAATCCACCAGCTTACCATATTCTCCTGGCGGATATCTCCTATTATCATTCTGGACAATAAATACAGAAGACCAATCCCAACCGCGGCTAGTATAGAGTGTGTCACCACACGCCATCTCTTTGGTGTTAGAAGCTTCTTTCTTGTCATCGCTCCCTCCTTGCCCTTCTACGACTAATATTATACCCCATGCAGAACATCATAAAAAGTGGGGAAAGCCGGGTCATTTTGAAATTGACAGGTCACGATTTAAGGGATAGGATTCAATAGATAGAGAAAACCAGGACAGAAGTGAGAATCCAATGCAGGCCGAGTTGATATACAACCCCTTTGGTGGACAGGTGGTCGTCAGGCACGAACTTGGCAACGTGGTTGCCTTTTTAGAGCGCTACGGGTGGTCTGTCACCTTGCGAGAAACCAGCAAGCCATCGGAGGCGACCGAACTAGCCCGCCATGCTGTAAATAGGGATGCCAGGATAGTCATTGCCGCCGGTGGTGATGGCACTGTCAACGAGGTAGCAAATGCACTGGTGGGCACTGATGCAGCGCTGGGAGTACTTCCTGTGGGAACGACCAACTCGTGGGCATTACAGATGGGCATTCCAGCACTAAACCCAGTGCTTCCAGGCACACGGGCAGCCCGGCTGATTGCTGGTCTGGAAGAACGAATTGCACGCCCGTTGCCCGCCAACTATTATCGAAAGATAATGTTAGATGCTGCTCGAGTGCTAATAGAGGGACACACCGTTGCCGTCGATGTAGGTGAACTCTCCGGTCGTTACTTCCTAATATCGGCAGGTATCGGGTTGGAAGCGACGATCGTGGAGAGCATGTCGCTGAAAGAAAAAAGGGCATTAGGTTCCTGGGCGTATGTGCTCACCGCAATCGGGTCAGCTTACCGATACCCCGGCACCGATGTTTGCCTTAATCTGGACGGAAAGATGGTAAATGTCATTACGCCGTTGATTGTGGTTAGCAATATTCAGCTTTATGGAGGCATGGTGGCAATCGGAGCCAAGGCCTGTGTCAATGATGCCAAGCTGGATGTGTGCATTTTCAAGGGAGACGGCTTCTTCACCTTTGTGCAGCACGCCATGAAAATACTCTCGCACAGACACCTTAAGGACCCGCAGGTAGAGTACTACCAATGTAGTGAAATAGTTGTCGAGTCAGCGCACTCATTGCCGGTTCATGTGGATGGTGAGCCTTTCACCAGGACTCCGGTCACAATCCACACCGTGCCCTTATCGCTGAAGGTGATAGTGCCGAAGATTGTACCGGCTAACTTATTTAGCCCGCTAACCTAAGTTGCTCTTCACAAATGCTTTCTAATTCCCTTTGGGGAGTTTACGGGACGATTACCGAACTCCTATTTGAAAAGAGGGTAAAAGGTAGAGAAGGCCTCATAGCATTGATTAATAGCACGGATTATTGGATTGACAACCGCTGTTGGTAGCAGTAGTATTGAACTCAAAGGGTTGGAGTCGAACTAGATAGGAGATTTGCCATGAAGATCGAATATTATCATGCCTCGAAGCATGGAAACGGAGCTAAGGTCGCAGAGGAGTTCCAGAGGCAGATGGCCGTCAAGGGAGTCACTGTCAACGTGCATCATGTTAAAAACATCAAGCCGAAGGAGATACCGCCGGCTGATTTGTACGTCTTTAGCTCACCAGGTCGCTTCGGCAAACCCATCGGGGATATGCGCGGTTTCCTGAAGAAGGCCAACTTGCCGGCCGAAACTAAATATGCCGTCCTGGTCACCGAGCTCGCACCGGACCCAGAGAAGGCCATACGGATACCCACCACAGAAGAGGAGATAGGCAAGTGCCAGCGCGTCATACCCGTCATCAACGAAATGTTGCAGAAAAAGGGCCTGGTCAAAGTCGCCGAGGGCAAGATTTTCGTGACCGGCCTCAAGGGGCCGCTGGAGCTAAACTGGCAGAAGGAAGTGGAAGACTTCGCATCACAGATCCCAATCGTGAATTAATGCTACAGCAAATGCGAATTACCTTGTTGAGCAGTGCTGGACAATAGATAGGTTATCCGCTCCTGAGGCTTCGGAGAACCTCCCCGATCCCCGGCCTTTTCCCATACATGAGGAGGTAGGTTCTGAAAATCCTGATGGTTAATAACAGGACTCCAATTATGGTGAGCACCAGCACAGCTATACTGGCAACAAGTTGCCAGGCAGGTATTACACTCACACCGAGCCTTGTTATCACTTCCACAGGAGCTGAGAGAGGGAAAATGGTAAGAACTACCCAAATTGGGTTATCTGGGAAAAACATAATTAAAGACATGAACCAGAGCGGTATAAGTGCAGGAATTGTAAAAATCCCGATCAACTGTTGCCCTTCCCGGGAATTGGAACTGACGGCGCCGATACTTGCTGAAATTACGGAGAACAACAAATAGCCCAGAATGAAATACACTACAGCCAGAACGATGAAGTTAGGTGGTAATTGTATCGCGCTGGTAAACCCGCCGATGGATGAGGAAGCCAGGTTCAACAGGAGTGGCGCTGAAATCGCCCAGACGGCCACCTGCACCAGTCCGGCGACGCCAATCCCCAAGACCTTGCCGGTCAGCAATTGGCGGGCGGAAACAGAGGACAACAATATCTCTATAAGACGATTCTCTTTCTCTTCACCCAGCCCTTGCAGCAGATAAGTGGAGGAGAAAATGATGGAGAGTGCCAGTAGAATGCCAAAAACAAATGGAATGATCAAGTTTCCGTATCCGCCTTGCTCCGGAGCCACGGCACCAGTTTCAGTAAGCCTGGTGCTAACCAGATTCAAGGGCGCTTCAATCCTGGCTATAGTGGCCTCGGGCACCTTCCCCGCCAGCAAATTGCTTAAGAGGAAATTATTAATGGCCGACGTTACGGCAGGGGACGCCGCAAGCTGTTTTTCCAGGGTATAACGGTTAATCACCCCCGTAGAAATATAATCCGATGGAATGACGAAATACTCGTTAATATCGCCATTCACCAGCGCTTCAGTCGCGTCATCCGGTGTGTCAAAGCGGACCAGCGTTGTATTTCCCTGGCTGGTGTATTGCTGGAATCCGCCGAGCTCATCCACATATCCAATGGTCATCGCTTCCACTGTCGGCCTGGCAATTCCTGATATGAGCTGGGAAACTCCTATTAGCAGGAGGACTATGAGTGGCACGACAATGGTCATAATAATGAAGCCTCTCCTCCTTATCATGTGCCGGAATTCATGCCTCAATATCAAAAGCGTCTTATTCATGATTTTTACCCACTACCCTTAAAAATATCTCATTGAGTGGAGGGGTAGCTACTTCAAAGCGATTGATCACAATTCCACGACTTACCAATCGTTCCAGGACTTGCTGGGGAGTTGTATTGCCATCAAGGGCCAGCTCCACGTAGCCTTTGTGGGTGCGTTTCTCAGTAAGTCCCGGCACCTCTCCCAACTCTCCCTCAAACTCCAGCAGGACCGAATTGCTTCTATACCTAGACTTGATTTCATCCAGATTCCCGTAAAGGACCGAGCGTCCGTGATTTATCATCAATATGCGATCGCATAGTTCCTCGATTTCATTCATCTGGTGTGTGCTCAGGATTAAAGATTTACCTTGATTTCTCAGATCAAGGAGCATTCCTTTCAATAACTCGGTATTGACCGGGTCGAGCCCGGCAAAAGGTTCGTCCAGAACAACCAGTTTTGGGTCGTGAATGATACTAACGATGAATTGGATAATCTGTCCAATGCCCCGGCTCAGCTCCTCAATCTTTTTTCCTTTGTGGGGCAGCATGCCTGTCTGTTTGAGCAGTTCATCAGCTTTCTCCTCGGCTGAGTGCCTGTCCACACCCTTGAGGGAGGCGAGGTAGACTATAGAGTCGAGGACTCCCAGCTTTTTGTACAGCCCTCTTTCCTCGGGCAGGTAGCCAAGCTTATTTTTGGTAGCTTCACGCAACTTCTCGCCGAGGATAGCTACATCGCCTGAGTCCGGCTTGATGATGTCCATCATCATCCTGATGGTGGTAGTTTTGCCGGCACCGTTAGGACCAATAAGACCAAATATCTCGCCTTGAGCAACAGAGAAAGACAGGTCGTTGACCACAACTTTGTCAGCAAAGGACTTCACTACATGGTTTACTTCAACGGTAAGCATATTAGCAACTTCTGCCCTACTTCGCATTATATCAAATCGTCAACATATTTTAGTCACACTATAATAGGTGGTTGGACACCAATACTCTGTTCCGTCCTCCTTTGAAATAACGAAAAAAGACGCTAGCCACAAAGGGCTAGCGTTGTCAATTCACCTGGTGGAGGCGGGGGAGAGTTGAACTCCCCGTCCAAAAGAAGGTTGCCAGAATATCCTACAGGCTTAGTCAGCTCCTTTCATCTCATCCGGCTTTCATCTGCTGACCGAATCCAGCCAGACCAGCCAATACTTCTTAGCCAACCCCTATCGGCATCAGGATTGGAGCGCCTCGATTTTTCTGAAACCTAGTCCCTTGCTTCGAGGAGAGCTCGGGTTAGATTGAACCGTTAAGCGTAAACAGGTTCCTCAGTTATTTTTTGCCACTTGTTTTATGAGGTCAGTGGCACCTCAGCCTGCAATTCTGTAGGCCTCCCCCTGTCGAACCCACGCGCCCCCGTATCACAACCTGCTTGCCCGTCACCTCCTTCCATGCTTCATCGCCCGCTCCATTTCCCTGTCTGCGTCCCGACGGGCGATAGCCTCCCTTTTATCGTAAACTTTCTTCCCTCTCGCCACCCCTAACACTACCTTAGCCACACCATGTTTAATATACAGTTTAAGGGGCACTAAAGTCAAACTCTTCTGCATTACCTTGCCTGCAAGAATATCAATTTCTTTCCTGTGAAGAAGAAGTTTGCGAGGCCTCTTTGGTTCATGAGTGTTATAGCTGGCAGCATCATAGGAAGCAATGTGACTATTGTAGAGCCAAATTTCACTATTTTCCGGTTTGGCATAGGCATCACTCAGATTTACCTTGCCTGCCCTGATGGATTTAATCTCGGAACCTTTGAGAACAATACCTGCCTCAAAGCTCTCCTGGATATGATAGTCGTGGTAAGCTTTGCGATTAACGGTTATCACGCTGGAACCTTTTGCCATACGTCAATTTTACCACCGGGATATAGGGTGAGCAATTTATACGGTGTACTTCCTAATAACGCGGCTTTGTTCCTGAGATTGCCACGCACCTTTCAGGTGCTCGCAATGACAAAAGGCGAAGGTCTAGCAATGGCATTTCGAGTTGCTAAATGACGGCAGTTATTCTTTTTTCTTCTCCAGTCCTTTTTCCTTGACAAACGCTCTTGTGCGCTTACTTATCTCATCAGCTTTACTGAATAGGTAGATCATGCCACCTAAGCCCACAAAGAAAAAGGCAAGGCCAATAGGTGAGCCCCAATGAAGCACCAACCACAAATTGTCCATTTTGTCCTCCTTTAATCGATTATTAGTTTTATTATCAGATTGTATGTACAGGCTCGAATAAAGTCAATAGGATGTGGTGCGCCCCAAAAACCCATTTCACAACAAGCTGAATTTACTAGAAAGAGTGCATGTTTTAAAATGTAGTGGAGGAAACAGAGGGAAAGGGATCTCACTAATATGTAGAACGCCATTTATTGAGAAAGGAGCTATGCCATGAGCCAAGTCAATAGATTTTACTTATTCATAACGGTCTTCTTGTTTACCGCTGCAATAGCTGGCGGTATCACGCTGGCGGTGCAGCACAACAGAAACCAGCCTGTAGAAATCATCCTATCTCAAACGGAGCCTCCAGAGCTAAGCGGAGAAGTTTACATCGGCGGCGCCGTGTCTAACCCCGGCATTTATTCTTTGAGAGAAGACGATACCATACAGGCTCTTCTCCTTGAGGCTAGCGTTGAACCCGATGCCAACCTCAGCCATGTCAACCTCTATATTCCACGGGAAGGCGAAGAACAATCTCCCCAGAAGATAGACATCAACCGGGCCGAACCCTGGCTCCTCCAGGCCCTGCCTGGGATAGGCGAGTTACTAGCTCAAAGAATTGTAGATTACCGCAGTGAAAATGGCCCTTTCAGAAGAATCGAGGACTTACTTAAGGTCAGCGGCATTGGCCCAGTGACATTTGAAAATATAAAGGACCACATAACCGTGTCGGACTAAGAAACCCTTTCCAAATCCGCCAGTTGGGCATTACCGCTTCCCATACTCATCGATGAAAGTCAACTCTGCTAATCTTCTCCTCATCCCTCGAGGAGTTTCTGCCGGGTGACCTATTGCGATAATGGAAAGGAGCCTTTCATCTTCGGGGATATTAAGCACCTTCTTAGCACTAGCCTCATCCTCGCTACCATAAATCCCAATCCAGCAGGCGCCGAGACCCAGAGAATGAGCCTCAAGAAGTATATTCTGTGTTGCTGCTGCTCCATCTTCGACTGGGCACTCTGAGGCTTTTGGATTTACAGTCACTGCAATACCCAAAGCAGCTTGCGAGAGAAACTTGCCCCAGGTAAGTATATCCGCCAGCCTTTTCCTTCCCTCCGGATCTCGCAGGACTACAAAATTCCATGGCTGGCTATTATCCGCAGATGGCGCCCACCTGCCTGCTTCCAGAATCTTGTTTATTTCACGTTCAGAAATAGAGTCCGGCGTGTATTTTCTGATGCTCCTTCTAGTTTTAATCACTTCAAGAATATCCATTAACACTCCTTGTCCAGGTCCGTTTTCTATTACATGTCCCAGAGTGACAGGCCAGTTACTTCATCATATTTTCGCTCGAGCTTCGGCCCTTCCAGTTGACTCAAGTGAACTTCAGTGGCAAAAACAATTCCCTCCAGCAGATGACCAGCCCTGGTGTTTCCCTTTTCATCGGAAAGTACCACGTGCGCATGAACAAAAGGCTCTCCACCCTTTAACGAGACGTTTCCCACACAACTTGCCAGTTCCTGAGGCGAATCAATCCTCATCTTTCGATATTCATGATTTCTCTGGTCATAATAGCCGAGCTCGGCACGCTTTAGGGCGCCGATTGCCGTAAAGTTTCCCGCCTTAATCCCTTTGCTCCTGGCAAATTCAGCTATGGACTGGACCATGTCCGTATCATGTTTGAGTCGCATAATCAACTCTTTACGAGCGTCATACTCAAAAAGCCCCGCCGGACCATGACCAACTTTCATAACTTCTTACCCTCCTTTCGTAAAAAACTCGCCTTCTATAACAATTTCGCAGGCGTTATGATTTCTATAGATTATAGCACTCACAGCATCTTCAATGTAATTCAATTTTATCACAAGATAAGATATTCACACCTACCACTGATGCAGGGCGAGATGGTAAACTAGGTCACAACATAATCGTACGGGATTGGGTCTCTTCCATGTGGCTTCTCTATGTTAGCTGTGCCTGGGTTGCCGGGGTATTCCTGGGTTCAAAGCTCAGTCCGCCTTTACTTGCCTTGTTCTCGGGGCTTATCCCTCTCGCGCTTATACCCTTCCTCCCCAGCAGTAAGAAACCCTTAATAGTAGCCGGGTTATGTCTATTTGCCCTCTTCAGCGGCGGACTTCACTTCTCGTCAAGCTTACCTCCGACAGACGAGCATTCCCTGTGCTACTACAACGACACGGGGATTGTGGAGATTCAAGGCATGGTGGTAGAGGAGCCCGAAATTCGGGATAGGTATTGTCTGCTGACATTTTCCGCCGGCGAAATAATCGTGGACGGCGCAAGGAAAGAGATATTGGGAAAAGCTTTAGTTCGCGTACCTCGATATCCGACCTACCATTACGGGGATGTCCTTAAAATAACGGGAAAGCTGCAGACTCCTCCCCAACTTGAAGATTTTGATTATAAAACCTATCTGGAACGCCAGGGGATTTACTCAGTCATCTATTATCCCGGGGTGAAACTTCTAGACCGCGGCCAGGGCTTGAAGCCTTTGCAGTGGATTTACGCTGCGAGGGAGCGACTCTCTGCTTCTTTAGCCAGAGCTTTACCTGAGCCACAAGGTTCATTAGCTCAGGCTATTTTGCTGGGACTGAGGGGAAACATACCTGATTCCCTTTACCAAGCCTTTTCCAGGACGGGAACGGCCCACCTGCTGGCCATCTCCGGCTTGCACGTGGGCATCATTACTGCCATGTTGCTCAGCTTTGGCATCTTGGTATTTGGCAGGCAGCGTTCCCTATATATCTGGTTAGCTCTGGGGCTTATTTGGTTTTATGCCCTGCTCGCCGGGATGCGTCCGCCGATAATCAGGGCGGTGACTATGGGGAGTCTGTTCTTAATAGCCGAATATTTGGGGAGGCAGCGAAGTGCCATCATTGCCCTGGCTTTTGCCGCTGCGGTGATGGTGGGAATTCAACCGCATGTCTTATGGAGCGTCTCTTTCCAACTCAGCTTCTCGGCCATGGCCGGGCTTATTCTCCTCTTTCCTCACTTCCAGGAATGGGGGAGAAAGAGAGTTGCTGCTGTATTTGGTGATAAGGAGCCATTGTTGACAGCAGGCAGTATAATAACCGACGTCTTTGCTGCCAGTCTGGCAACTATCGTAGCAGTCTGGCCGCTTATAGCTTATAACTTTGGTATAGTCTCTCTGGTTGCCTTGCCGGCAACCTTCTTTTCCCTGCCTGCTCTGCCCTTTATCATAGTCACGGCATCTTTAGTCGCCTTCGCGGGACTCTTCGCTCTGCTTGCCGCTCAAATACTCGGCTGGCTGGCCTGGCTTTTCCTCAGCTATCTCGTTTTTCTAGTTCAAGGCTTTGATGCCCTGCCCTACTCTTCATTAGAGGTGACCACTATTTCCACCTGGCATATCTGGGGGTACTATGTTATATTGGCTGGAGTTACAGCATCGCTCAACCACAGAAACCAGTTGGCTGATTTCTTCTCCCGATTGACTTCAAGAATGAGGAAAGCCGCTGAAAACATTCCTAAGCCTCGCCGCAGCTTTTCTGCGAAATGGCTTGCTCTTCCCCTTTTGGTAGTAGCTATTCTAGTGTGGTCTGTGGCTCTGACCGCGCCTGATGACAAGCTTCATGTAAATTTTCTTAATGTCGGACAAGGAGATGCCATCCTGATTCAGACGCCCGATGGTCAGAATATACTCATTGATGGCGGTCCTGACTCCCAGCAAATCAATTTGGAACTGAGCAAGAAGCTTCCCTTCTGGGATAGGACGATAGACCTCGTGGTCTGCACACAGCCTCAAGCTGACCACGTCACAGGGTTGGTAGAGGTGCTTCATAGGTACAAAGTGAAGCAAGTGCTTGATCCTGGAGTATCTTACAATTCTTCCATTTACCGAGAATGGCTCAGGCTTGTTGAAGAGAAAGGAATCGAATATAACATAGCCCGGGCCGGACAGGATATTGATTTGGGCACCGGAATCAGGATGGAAATAGTCAACCCTCCCCAAAAGTTTTTCCAAGGGACTAGTTGCGACATAGATAACAATGGGGTAGTACTAAAGTTGATTTGGAACAAAGTTAGTTTCTTATTTACTGCCGACATACGGGAAGAGGCTGAATTGGAGCTTATCTTGCAGCGAGCTAATTTGAGGAGCACCGTGCTGAAAGCCTCACACCACGGCAGCATGACCTCTACCATCCCCCAGTTCCTAGTCGCGGCTGACCCCGAAGTGGCGGTGATTTCAGCGGGTGCAGATAACCCCTTTGGCCATCCCAGCTGTGAGGTGGTGGAGAGACTGATTGATAGGGTGGGTGAGGACAATGTTTATCGCACGGATGAGGATGGCACCATCGAGCTCACCACCGATGGGGAGAGATTATGGGTCAAAACAGACAGCTAGGAAATTTTTTAGGTAGCCATCGCTTACACAGAAGACTGCCCGTCGCAGCGGAATGCTCCGCAGAGCGACAACCAAATCGCCAGGATAGCCCATCACTGGCACTGGGACAAGGCCTGCCTTAGATCAGAATCTTGCCGTCTTTGAGAAAGAGAGTCCCGTCTACACGCACTTCTCCGCCATCACGGAGGTCGCACACCATATCCCAATGGATGGCAGATTTGTTCTTGCTCCCTGTCTCGGGATAGCCCTTCCCAAGGGCCAGATGAATAGTCCCGCCAATCTTCTCATCAAAGAGTGTGTTCTTGGTGAATCGCTGTATCCCGGGATTGGTCCCCAAGGCGAACTCTCCTACATAGCGCGCCCCCTCGTCCGTCTCCAGCATCTTCAACAGGAACTGCTCATTCTTACCCGCCGTGGCCTTGATGACTCTCCCGTCCTTGAATTGGAGTCGGACATCCTCTACCTCACGACCGAAGTCGCAGGCAGGATAAGTATATCTGATATACCCGTTCACACTGTCCTCGATGGGCCCGGTGAAGATCTCCCCATCAGGAAAGTTCTCATGCCCGTCGCAGTTCTCCCACTGCCGACTTGTAACCTCGAGCTTGAGATTGGTATCCGGGCCAACGATATGGATCTGCCTGGCATTGTTCAACCAATCAACGAGGCGCTGCTGCTCTTTAGAGATTTTCCTCCAAGCCTTGATTGGATCAGGCTCATGGACCAGGCAACCGTTATAGACGAAATTTTCCAACTCGCGGAGCGACATCTCCGCATCCTGAGCGAAGGCTTGGGTGGGGTAGATAGTCACGGTCCAGCGCAGCTCTTTCTTAGCAGCCCGTTCGAGCAATCGGTCAGAGAGGGGGCGCATCGCCACTGTCCGACGAGATTGCTTGGCAGGGTCAGCATTGGTGAACTGCCTAGTGTTCACATCCGTCCAGATCGAGATGTTTGCATCGATTTGTTCAATGACATCCCTCATAAACGGCGGAACGTAATCAAGCTGGGCATCGCTGGCATAGGCGTACAGGAGCTCTTCTGCCCCTTCCAGTCCAACCTGCAGAAAGGGATGAGCACCACGCTGCAGTACCTGTTGATAGACAGCCAAAATCAACGGCGCACCCTCAGGAGCACCATTGATCCGCACCAGCTGGTT
>Ga0172362_10001382_pt1 | contig 20723 bp, 16 predicted proteins | sample LakKivs1_kivu2a2_FD_114534 | JGI IMG/M metagenome (GOLD analysis project Ga0172362, IMG submission 114534) | Sediment microbial communities from Lake Kivu, Rwanda - Sediment s1_kivu2a2 | ecosystem: Environmental > Aquatic > Freshwater > Lake > Sediment | place: Rwanda: Western Province, Lake... | reverse complement strand
TCAGGGTACGTCAAGCGCGTATGACCTGAATCACACGGCTGGTTGAAGGGTAGCACGGCTGACTTGGTGCCTGTTAATGTGCGCTCTCATCGGAGCGCCCAGCCGCTAATCCGGACAGTATTGGCGTCCGAGTGTTCCTCTGTGCGCAAAAAGTGTGATATATCACCGGTGTCTCTCCTGTGAGCAGGCTGCAGCGTTTCTGTAGAGGTCAAGATGGTCGGGTGGGTGTGCCCTGACATACCGATAACGGATCTTGCCGAGACGTACGAGCGCCCTGGTGGGTGACCTGTGTCACCCTGCCGGGGCGCTTTTGTGTCCGTGGCACTCAGTTCAACACATGGAGGTACGCAATGAGAAGACCATTCGCTGCGACATTGGCACTGGTATTGGTACTGAGCAGCGTCTTGCCCGGAGTCCGTCCGGTACTTCCCCGGAATGCATCTGCAGATGCGCCTCTACCGCCTACTCCTCCTGCGCCGACTCCGCCACCGGCAGGGCTTAACCTGGCAGGCCAGCCCTTACCCACTCCATCTGCTCCTGGCAGCCTGCCGCCCGAGGCGGAGGAGGCACGCGCTCGCCAGGCAATTGAGGCCGTGCTGGAAAAGTACCTGCGTTATTGGGGTCCGCGTTACCAGGTGGCCCCGGTCGAGGTAAAGGTGGAAGGCGAGTGGGCCTACGGGGTTGCTCCGTGGCAGAGCGAGGCCACAGTGCTGAACAGTCCGCTCCACGTCCTGGCCCATCGCCTGGCAGATGGGACCTGGCAGGCGCTGATGCCAGAGAGCGATGGATTGTACCTCCAGTGGCTGGAGGATGTGCCGGAGAGTCTGGTGCCGAATGGCGAGAGGGACCGGTTGCGCACACAGGCACAGGAAGCCAACCCTTTCCAACATGGTATCATACCGCTGCCAACCATCACTTCCACCATGCCAGTCTCTCGACCGTGGGGGCCAGGTCAACCTTCAGGCCCACTGACGCCATCGCCTACTCCGATACCGCTTTTTCAGCCCACAACCTGGATTTCTGGAGAGACGACGGTATCAAGGCTGAGCAAAGAAGAGCGTGCCAGGCTGTGCGGTGTGCCAGTGACAGTGATTGAGTGGGAACGGTTGCAGGCAAGCCGTGAGGCTGCTGAGCTGGGAGCCACCTTGAATTATCCTTCAGCTATAGATTGGCGCAATGTCAATGGACAGGACTGGACTACACCCATCAGAAACCAGGCTGGCTGTGGGTCGTGCGTTGCCTTTGGAACCGTCGCGGCCATCGAGTCGCGCATGGAGATTGCGAATAGCAACTCTGGTCTTAACCCTGACCTCTCCGAGGCTCATTTGTTCTACTGCGGGTGCGGGGAGTGTTGTAGCTCTGGTTGGTACCCCGACGCTGCCTTGAACTTTGCCAGAAATACCGGTATCGCAGATGAAAACTGCTACCCTTACACGGATTATGATCAGGCTTGCAGCCCCTGTACTGACTGGCAGAGCAGAATAACAAAGATTACCGACTGGATTGGAACAAGTAATGTCGCTGAGATGAAGCAGGCATTAGCAGACAGTGGTCCACTTGAAGCTACGATGGCAGTGTATGAAGACTTCTTCTCCTACTCCGGGGGAATATATCGCCACACTTGGGGCAATCTAGAGGGTTATCATGCAGTCACGATCGTAGGATATGATGATAACGGGGACTACTGGATCGCTAAGAATAGTTGGGGAGCGGGTTGGGGTGAAGGCGGATGGTTTCGAATTGCCTACGATGAGTGCGAGATAGACAACTACGCATATATCCCTACTGTCAACCCGCCGCCCTCCTGCAACTACAATGCTGACCAGATTGCCTTGTTTGTGGATACTAGTTACAGGGGCCAATGTGTAGTGAAGGCCATCGGTGAGTACCCGAACCCCAGTAGTATCGGCCTGCCCAATGACTCAATCTCGTCGGTCAAGGTCGGAGGCAACGTCAGGGCCGTGCTGTGTCGTGACGACAACTACGAAGGCGGTTGTGAGGCTTTCTCCAGCGATGACCCTGACTTGAGCAATAACAGCATTGGCGATAACCAGGTCTCTTCGGTCAAAGTCGAGCCGCCAAGCTGCGACCCTAGTGTTGACCAGGTGGCTCTGTACGCCGATCCTGGCTACGGGGGTAGTTGCGTGACACTGGACATCGGGTATTATCCCAACCCCGGCTATCTGGGCAGCCTGGGCAACGACAACGCCGAATCCATCCGGGTGGGCAGTAACGTCCAGGCCACTCTGTGCGAGCACGACAACTACGAGGGTCGCTGCGAGACCTTCACCGGCGACGACTCCAACCTGGGCGACAACCCTATCGGGGCCAACGTAGTTTCCTCAATCATAGTCCAGTCGCGCGACACCACGCCCCCGACCGGTCACATCACCTCGCCGTCAGATGGCGACACCATCAATGCTTGTCCGCTGGCCATCCAGGCCGAGGCCAGCGACAACCAGAGTGGGGTCAGTCACGTCGAGTTCCATGCCTACTACGACGGCAGTTGGCACCATCTGGGGGACGACTATACCAGCCCCTACAGTTGGAACTGGGATTGCTCCCCCGTCAGTGATCAGGGCGTCTGGCTCACCACCCACGTGTGGGACAATGCCGGGAATGAAGTCATGGATCCAGGTGGGTACGTCTACATCACCCTGGACCGCACACTCCCGACCGGTCAAATTACCTCACCGTCGGATGGTGCCGTCATCAGCGCCTGTCCGCTGACCATCGAGGCTGCCGCCAGCGACACAGGCAGCGGCGTGGCCTTGATTGAGTTTCATGCCTACTACGACGGCAGTTGGCACCATTGGGGGGATGACTACACCAGCCCCTACAGTTGGGACTGGGATTGCTCCCCCATCAGTGATCAGGGCGTCTGGCTCACCATCCACGTGTGGGACAATGCCAGGAATGAAGTCATGGATCCAGGCGGATACGTCTACGTCACCCTGTCGCAGACCACGATCGGACCACTGGCGTATGATAGCCACGCAGTTGATGATGACAACAATGGCCAGAGCAGCGGCGATGGGGACGGCGTCGTGGAGTGCGGGGAGAGCATCGAACTGTACGTTGACCTCTACAACCAGGGCAACGGCACGGCTACTGGCGTGAACGCCGCCATCAGCACCAGTGATCCCCATATCACCTGGCTTTACAACACCGCCAGTGGCTATCCCGACATTCCCGGCGGAGGGACAGCCACCAACAGCGACGACTTTGACTTCACAGTGGACCCCAGCACACCCCACGGGCACGCCATTCAGTTTGATCTGACCGTCAACGCATCCAACGGTGGCCCCTGGTCAGGCTCTTTCAGCGTGTCTGTGGCGTGCCCCTGGCCTGATCTCGTCCCAGCCCAGTGGGGGGACTGGCAATATCCCATTGTCCCATCTTCGGTGCCTGGCACCGGTGTGGTGAATACCCTCTATGCTGGCTATCCCACTTATATAGACTGGGGCCTGACGAACCAGGGCAACACAAATACAGGTGGAAACACTTACGGCGACCTGTATATAGACAGCGCCAGAGTTGGACACTACGATTTTGGCGATGTACTCGCTGGTCAGTCGTGGGCTTTCATTGACTGGGTAGAAACGGTCAACGATCCTGGCTGGCACACCCTCAGAGTCGTCACCGACCCAGACAACTTGATTGCCGAATCGGACGAGACGAACAACGCCTGGCAACAAGATTTCTACTGGACCCCGGTGGCTCCCTACACCGACGACATGGAAAGCGGCACCAACGACTGGGGCGCCACCGGCCTGTGGCACCAGGTGGGGCCGGGCAGCCCTTACTCCGAAAGTCGCAGTGGAACACACAGTTGGTGGTACGGCCAGGATAGCACAGGCAATTATAATACCGGCGCGGCCAATTCCGGCGACCTGACCTCGCCTCCTATCTACATTCCCTCGGCCGGCTATTACCTGCGCTTCTGGTATCGGTACGAGACCGAAACGCAGGGGCCAGGTTACGATCAACGCTGGGTGCAGATATCGGTGGACGACGGTCCGTTCAACAACGTCCTGCAATTGTGGGACGATCCGAAGGACTGGTGGCTCCAGAGCCCGGCCCTCAATCTGGCGGGTTATGCCGGTCACATCGTCAGGGTGCGTTTCCACTTCGATACGTTGGACTCGTATTTTAACGACTACCGGGGCTGGCACATTGACGACCTGGACATCTCGACCACGTCGCCGCCCACTTGTGCCGATAGCCACGAACCGAATAACGCCCCACCCCAGGCCACGACCATCGCCTCCGGCCAGACGCTGAGTGCCGACATCTGTCCGGGCGGCGACTATGACTTCTACCGCTTCACCAGCACGGCTGGCGACAAGGTCGTGGTAGACATTGACGCCAAAGTCAACGGTTCGTTGCTGGACTCTTACGTCTTCTTGCTGGACAGCGACGGGACCAGCGTGCTGGCCGAGCACGACGACGAGATCCTGGTCGAGCGGCAGGACTCGCACCTGGGCTACCAGTTGCCCCACGACGGCACCTACTACGTCAAGGTGCGCGCCTGGGACCACCCGTCGGTTGGCGGGACCGATCACTTTTACACCATTCGCTTGCTAGCTGACAACACTAGCCCTTCTGCCCAGATCACCTCGCCCGGGCACAATGCGTGGCTCAATCCCAATCAGCAGACCATCACGACTGTTATCAGTGATACCGGGAGTGGCATCCGCAACGTCACGTTCTATTGGCACGACGCGCATTGGGACGGCAGTTCCGATTGGATTGTCCTGGACGACGATTGGGACCCTGCCGACGGTTGGACGTACTCGTTGGACACCAGCAGCATCTCCGAGCAGTCGCCGGATTGCGTGGTGTTTATCTACGCCTATGATTGGGCTGGCAACTACACTGGGTACGGCTCGTATAGCCTGGGCCTTGACCGCACCCCACCCACTGTTTCCGCCGGTGTCATTCCGATGTACGGCAACGCGCCCTTCCGCGACTTCTCGGTCACCTGGTGGAACGGCTGGGACAACCTGTCCGGCCTCATCGATTACGACGTCCAGTATCGCGATGGTACCAGCGGTGCCTGGACCGATCTGCTCACCAACACCGAGGACACGTACACCCGCTTCGTCGGCTTCGATGGCCATACCTATTATTTCCGCGCCCGCGCCCGCGACCATGCGGGCAACCAGAGCGCTTACGCCAGCGACAACGGCGACGTGCAACACACAGTGGAGATTTGCGACACTCCGCCGGATGCCTACGAAGTGGACGACACGCGCGCCAATGCCCGCTGGATCATACCCGACCGCCCGATGCAGATGCGCACGTTCTACGCCCAGGGAGACCGGGATTGGGTGAAATTCTATGCCGCCGCCGGCATCACCTACACGCTGATGACGACCAATACCGGCGGCCACGCCGACACGGTACTGTACCTCTACGACAGGGACGGAACCACCCTCATCACTTCGAACGACGACGACCCGAACAGGTGGCCGGCCTCGAGGATTGACTGGCGGCCTACGACAGGCGGTTTCTACTGGGCCAAGGTCGAGCACTGGGACCCCTGGGCCTACGGTTGTACCACCGGGTATGGGCTGTCCATTGCCGGGAGCAGGCCGACGCCTTTCTCGCAGGTCTATCTCCCGCTCACAGTCCGCAATTTCGACCCCTCCCATCCTCCCACGACGGCTGTCAGGACACTCAACTTTAGAGTGAGGTTCTACAGCAGGGACAATGCTGCTGGTCAACCACAGAATGTCCCCATCAAGGTCATCATCAAGAACCTGTCCCTCGACCAGGTTCTCCTTGAATCCGGTTGGGTTTCAGTGACACCAACCAGTGGCAGCAACAACTGGGGCACGGCTTCTGTGGATGTGTCGAGGGCCGGGTTGGTGTCTGGGCGATACTATCAGGTCTTTGTGAGGGGAGCGATGCATCTGACAAGGCGGGTGGCAGTGCTATTCACGGATGGCACGACGGTCAACTATACTGACCTGAACCTGAACCCGGATGGCGTTCTGTGGACGTGCGACATCAACCAGGATAATCAGGTGAATGGGGCAGACGTGAACATAGTACTTTCACACTACTTCACAACGGCTCCTACCAACCCCGACCCGTCCTCAGAGCTTTACCGCAGTGACCAGAACGGCGATGGAATGGTCAATGGGATTGACGTGACCATCTGCATCCGCAGTTACGGCAAAGTAGGTGATCCTTACTGACCCCAACCTGGCAGTGAGGGAGCATTATTGCTCGGAATAGAGCTGTTTCCCCTGGGATTCCAGCTCCTGGCCGAACCGCTACGGGTAGCCTCGCAGCAAAACAGGGCGACACCAACCAGTGTCGCCCTGTTTACGCATACATATCGCGCATCAACGTTGGTACATCATGGCGGGCCATCGCTTCAGCCACCAAGCGGTGGTACTTTTCCTGGCGACGCAGCTTGAGTTGGTACGTGCCGGCCCAAAGCGCAAAGTCTCGCACCCAGTCCAGGTCTTCAGGTTCTTCGCCGCTCTGGTATCAGACGAGGAAAGTCTCGGATAGGAGGCCATACTGCTCCTCGAAACGGGCCTGCTCCCGGTCAAGGGTATGCAGTTCTGCTATCAACTCTTGCAGAGAAGTCATCGCATTCTCCTTGCCATTCTGCCAGGGTCGAAGTCCGGCTTTGAGGTCATCATACTCGTGATCGCCCGATTGGTCAATTGGCGATAGGCAACATTTTTTGCAAGTGAGCGCTGTCAACGGATTATGAGAGCGGATTGAACGGATTTGGCGCCGTGCGCGTGACAATTTCCGTTTAATCCGTTCCAGGCATCCGATGACAGCCTGCCTCTCAGTAGCCAATCGGTGGATGCCAACCGGCCATGACCCAACGCCGGCGGGCATTCACCAGGTACTCGTTGTTGAGTTGGAGAGCGGCGACTGTGGCCCGTCCACAGGCGGTGCGCCCGATGATCAGCGTGCCGTCCTCGCTCCAGTGAAAGTGCTCGCGCCAGGTCTGAGTACGGGGGTTGAAAATAGATACTTGCTCACCGCTCTCAGGGTCGGTGCCATGCGTCTGTGTCCTCTTGTGGCCGTTACACAAGGGACACGCCAGCCAGAGGTTGTCTTCTGTGGAAGGGCCACCGGCAGCCCGGGGGACGATGTGTTCCACGTGCATAGGCATCGCCGTATATGCCTGTGGAGTCAGACAGTAGCCGCACCGGTAACCGGCCTCAGCGGCAACTTTCTCTCGCAGGGCCTTGGGAATGTGGGGACGTGCCACCCGGATTACCTCGGGGCCTCTTGCATGGGAACGCGGTAGCCCCGCCGGGCCAGGAGGAGATATGCATGTGCCTTGCGCACCATCAGCCGGCCGTATATATCCAGCAGGTCTTGCAGACGAGCGCGCTCCGCGGAGGTCAGTTCGCCGGATCCCTGATGATCCAGCAACTCGTCCATCTCAGCCCGTTCGGCTGCATCCATCATCGCGCGTGCTTCTCGCCAGAGAGCGGCATCGTCAAGGCCGGCCAGCCTGGCCAATTCTGCCGCCTCTCCCGGCGCAACGTCGTCGAGAGGTGGCAACGTGTGGGCGATACTATCTCGCAGCACGACTTCCAGCGGTGTCTGGGTTACTTCGGCCATCTGACGAGCAAAGCGATAGAGTGTCTCAGGGAGTTTGAGCGTGACAGTTTGCCAGGTCATCATTCCCTCCGGCTCGCATTCTTCTTGCTATCATGCCGGGATCGGGATTCCGGCTGTGAGACTATTATACTCTTAACTGCTTAAGTGGTCAATTGGAAACGGGTCTATGTTCTCGAAGGAGGATTGAAGATGAACGAGCACAAGAATCTCTGGATCGTGTTGGGTGAGTGGTGGGAACAGCGCCGGGCCGAACTGCACGCCGCGGCGCCGGACACCCCGCCTGTTCAGCAGCGCCGCTGGCTGCGCTGGCTGGGACGGCAGATGGTGCCGAATATTGGGACGCTGCTGCTGGTCGTCGTCCTGCTGCTCACCGTCCCCTCGCTGGCCGCGCCTCTGCGCGCCCCGGCGGCTACTTCCACCTCGACCATCTCCTACCAGGGCCGGCTGGCCGATAGCAGCGGCAATCCATTGACCGGCAAGTACAACCTGGAATTCCGCATCTACGACGTGCCGACGGGTGGCACTCCGCTCTGGACCGAGATGTGGACCGGGGGCAACGCGGTGGACGTCTCCGACGGGCTGTTCAACGTGATGCTGGGGAGCATCAACAACACCCTGGCCTCGGCCATTGCAGGACAGGACGAACTGTACCTGGGCATCGCGGTGGGCACCGACAGTGAGATGGAGCCGCACGTGCAGTTGGGGAGCGTGCCGTTCTCGATGCAGGCGATGACGGTGCCGGATGGGAGCATCACGACAGCCAAGATCGCAGACGGGGCGGTGACGCAGGCTAAAGCTCCTTTCGCGCTCGCCGGTGCCGGTTATCGGATGGAGACCGGAAGTACCAGACTCGTGGCGGATGAACTGGGGTGGGGATCCAATTTCTTTACCAAGCGCATCTACTTTGCGGAGGCATTCTCTGAAGCCTGTACTCCGAGTCTTTGCCAACACGAGCGGCGGATGGAGTTCGTGGGCGGAATGAATAGTCGCGATGGCTGGAAATATTTCCTGTGATGGGTTCGAGGCCGCAGTCTTTCGAGTTGACGGAGGCCAGATCACTACGGATCCGAGGTTTGAATGGGTCGCCTTCGGGTGTGAATGATCAAACCACTCTACTCTTGCAACAATCGCTCGACCTCCTCGATCAGCACGGGGAGGTTGGGGTGCGTGAAGGAGAGATCAGGCGCAGGAACACGGTGGTGCTTGATATCAGGAGGAATATGCTTGTGGTGTGGGTCGGTAGCCGCCAACGTGAGATCGTTGGGATGGGACTGGGAATCGTACCAGAACAGTCGTTCGTCGCCCTGCCAGACCACGTAACCGTACTGGAGAATCTCCAGCCCCCCGGCGTCCAAGTCCACCAGTTCGGCCATGTCCAGGCGGATGTCGTTGGGAAAGGTAACCGTCCCGATCACCGGGCCGGCGGCCGGCCCGGTGCGCACAACTCGCAGAGTCGAGGAGAGAATCGAGGGGAACATGTTGCGCAGGTTGTAGATGAATACCTCGTAGTCGGCAATGGTAGCAAACGTTATCCGGTGGCCCCTACCAGTAGCGACTCGCGCATCAACGTTGGCACGTCACGGCGGGCCATCGCCTCAGCCACCAAGCGGCGGTACTTTTCCTGGCGACGCTGTCTGAGTTGGTACGTGCCGGCCCACAGCGCAAAGTCTCGCACCCAGTCCGGGTTCTCTGGTTCTTCGCCGCTCTGATACCAGGCGAAGAAAGTCTCAGATAGGAGGCCATACTGCTCCTCGAAACGGGCTAGTTCCCGGTCGAGGGTATGCAGTTCTGCTATCAACTCTTGCAGGGAAGTCATCGTATTCTCCTTGCCATTCTGCCGGAATCGAGGTCCGGTTTTGAGGTTATTATACCCGTGATTGCCTGATTGATCAATTGGCGACAGGCAACATCTTTCGCAAGCGAGCGCTGTCAACGGATTATGAGAGCGGATTGAACGGATCCGGCGCCGTGCGCGGGGCAATATCCGTTCAATGTAGGCAAGCGTGGCATCACGCGGGCTCCAGGGCGACACTTAACCGTCCGATAAACTGCTCTTCCAGAGCTTCTGTGGGGATCGGCTCGCCGTGCTTGAGCAGGCTGGCGCAGTAGGCGCGAATCGCGTCGGTCGCCATCTCGCGGGCCTCTTCTAGCGTGCGTCCTTCGGTGTAGCAACCCGGCAGGGCCGGCACAGAGACCAGGTACTCACCTTCAGGCTGACGCTCGATGATCACGGTAAACTGGTATACGTCCATAGGCAGTCCGGAACCGTGGCACTCTACTCGGCGGTCAGGCCATTGACAGCGACGTCCCAGCACTCGCAGGCGGTGCGCACCTCATCGCCGCGGGTCAGTGTGCCATCGTAGGGCATCACGTCCTCGTGCGCTACCCACCCCGCCAGCACCATCGGCAGCGGCCCGCAGCCGGCGGGGATCCATTCGCCATTGTAGCGACGGGCAAAGTGGAGGTGCGACGCATCGGCCAGCCCGCCCTCGCACGAGGGATGGCCGATGCGCTGGCCACGCTGCAAGGCCGTGCCGGGTGCGACGCGCCCCTCTTGATAGACGTGCAAGTAGAGCAATACCCAGCCGCTCTGCTCGAAGCCGTCGCCGTCCAGGTCCACCAGCACCACGCCGTTCTCGCTGCGCAGCACCAACCCCGGCGCGGCGGCCGCCACCCATTCACTCGAGACAGTACAGTCCGGCAACTTGTCGCCCGGCACGAAGTCGAGCGCGGCGCGGGCGCTGCCCTCTCCCCAACCTCCATGCGGGCCGCCTGTGAAATACCAGGTTCGTCCAGACTCCCACGGCAACTGTAACTCCGGCTGCACCAGATCGGGCGGCACGAGCGGATCTACCGTGTAGGCGAAGGGGTTGCCGAAAAGCCGCTCGTAGGTGGCCAGGAAACCGCCGGGGCCGGCCAGCGCCAGCCACTCGTCCAGGGTGGCGGAGAGTTCGGCCAGGCAATTTTGCACGCCGGCAGTGCCCGGGTTGAGCTCTGGAGCAATGGCGACGCGGCCCCCACCGGCCAGGCGCATCGTCGTGCGATCGCCCCACTGCCAGCCATAGTAGCCCTCGTTGAGCCGCAACGCCGCCCAACTCAAGTGCTGGAATAGCCCCGGCGACTGGATGGCGCCAAGCGGGGCAGCGAGTGTCCCGGCCGCGGGCTGCGCCTGGGTGACCCACCCGGACTTGAGTTCCACCAGGGCCAGTAACACGCGTGGCCCCACGCTGAAGCGCTGCGCTACAAATTGGACGATCTCGGTCCCGCTGAGCAAGCGTCCCTCGACCTCCTCGGCATAGCCGGCCAGGTAGCCTCCCTGCGTGGCCACAAAGTTTGCCAGGTCAAAGTGGATGTAGGCCGGGCCGTAGACCAGTTCGCTGTCGGGGACCAATTTGAGCGCCGGGCCGGTCGCGGCGGCGGTTACGGGGATGTAGAGCGTCTGGCCGGCGCTGATACTGTTCACGTCGGCCAGCCCGTTGGCGGCGGCGATCTCCTCGATGGTGCAGCCGAACACGGCCGCGATCAGGCCCAGCGTCTCGCCCGGCTGCACGACGTACGATTCCACGCCTGTGCTGTCTGCGCGGCTGGTGGGCGTGGGGTTAGGCGTGGGCGTGCCCGCGTAGATGCCAGGATAGGCGGGTGAGGGAGAAGGAAGCGGGGTGACCGTCGCCATAGTAGCGACAGGTGCGGGAGGCTCGGCTTGCCCGGTGGGTATGCCCTGCCCAGACCGCTGCCGGGGCGCGGAGCGCGTGCAGGCAGTGGCAACACATAATATGCACACCCAGAACAAGCGCGACCATCGTCGCCGCCGTGCGATCACCGACGGTTTTCCCCCTCCATCGCAAATTCGCCGCCCGATGGCGGCGAAGGAAAGTCTACCAGAGATGGGGGAAAAGGGCAAGTGGAGGAGGGGGGGACAAGGAGAGGGGGAGACAGGGGGATGGGAAAGAGTGGCGCGATGGGAGACCGGCCATAGTGGAAGGGGGGAAAAGGGAAAGGGCAGGCTGGAAAGCCTGCCCCACAGTGTTGTCAGCAGAGGAGTGAGGCAGGCTGGAAAGCCTGCCCCACGTATGTCTATTCGAGGCGCCACACGCGCAGGTTGTCGAGGCAGACGGTCGCGTTGCCCTGATCGTACGTGGAGCCGCCGATCCCGAGGCGGCCGGTCGGGAAACGGTCGCTGTTGACCTGGCCTACCAACACGCCGTTGACGTACAGCGACACCACCCCCGAGACCCGCTCCATGCTCAGATAGTTCGCCCCGTCAGGATCAATGCTCTTGGACGTAGTCCAATCAAGCAGTTTTTCCTGCCACGCTCCGCCCTCCAACAGAAAGAGTGCAAGCGTCTGGTCGGAGGGGGAGACTTCATACCAATACAGGTTGTCCCCGTCCGGACCGAAGCCCAGCCCGCAACTGGCGTCCTCTGCTCCCGTAAGGTAGCATGAGACCTCGGCGACGAACTGGTCGGTGCGGAAAGGCTCGTACCATTCCCAGGCCGTGAAGTTCGTGCTCTTGATCAAGATGCAGTACTCGCCGTTGGCCGGGTTCTTGAAAAGACGATTTTCGTTCTCGTCGTTGAGTCCCCAGTTGTTGCGGTTGTCCGTGAAGTATTCCTCGAAGCGCACCACGGCGTTGTCCGGCACCGGGGCCTTGCCCACGACCGTCCAGGTGTTGTACCCGTAGAGGTCCACGTGATAGACCACCTCGATCACGTTCCCATCCGCATCGGTGGCCTTGATGTCGTATTTGCCGCGCGTGATGTCGCCGGCCGTGTAGGCGGCGCCGGCGCCGATCTCACTGCTGCCCAGCCAGTCCTCGCCCCAGGAGTCGCTCTCGGAGAGGGAGATGTAGAGATAGGTGATGGGGGTACTGGAGTTGTTGGTGATTTCGAGGGAGGCCAGCCCGGTGATGGTCCAGGTCATCACGCCTTCCAACTCTGCCTCCCACACGACGTCAACCACTTCGTTGTTCTGATCTTCGGCCTTGACGTCGTAGGCGCCTTCGGGAATACCGGTGATCGAGTACGTCTCGCCGTCCTTGATCACATAGTCCTTCAGCCAATCCTCACCCCACTGATCGGAATCGCTGGGCGAGAGGTACACGTACCATATCTCCACGCCCGAGTTGTTGGTGATCTCGAGCGTGGCCCCTTCTTGCGGCGGTGACGTCGGTTCCGGTACGGGTGTGTTCGTCGGCATGAGCGTAGGGGGTGCTGCCTCAGTAGGCAACACCTGTGGAGTGGGTGTCCCAGTGGGAACACACGCCAAGGTAACCAGCACCAATATGGCGGTTGCCAGTAAAATCCAACGGATGCCTTTCATGTTTTTTCTCCTATCTGTAAGGTCTGCATTCGCACGTCTATTGTAACGCACTTCTGTCCACATCGCGTCAACGGCATGTGAAACATTCCCTAAAATGCGCTTTGAGACTTCCGAAGTCTCGCTAGAATTTTTTCATCGCCTCTTGCAAGCGTTCACGGGCCTCATCGGAATACCAGCGTTCGATGAAGAACCGCTCTTTTTCCCCCATGTGTGCCAGAACCTGTGCTTCAACCGTCTCGACACGGTTCCGTTTGATCATCGCAAACGCTGCTTGAGGCAACGCGCCCAACGCGCCGGCCTTCTCGATAGACCTGGGCAACACCTGATCCAGCGGCAGCGCCTGGTCTACCATGCCCTTATGGAGCAACTGTTCGGGCAGATAGAATTCGCCGCTATCCACGACGTCACGGGCATTCCGAGTCCCAACCAGGTGCCGCAGAGCACAATCGGCCAGATATGGGACCGGAACTCCCAGCTTGATCTCGTTCAGTCCCATGAACTTCCGGCCTTCTGCGATGAACCGGTAGTCGCAACAGAGCGCCAGGATGCACCCACCCGCGGTCGCGTGGCCTGCTATGGCTGCAACCGCCGGCTTGGGCAACGTATACAAGTCCAGGCACATTTGATTGAATGTGTGGAAAAAGAAGGCAAAGTCCTCCCTGGAAAGTTCAAACAGGTGCGGGATGTCAAAACCGATGCAGAAGAATTTATCGTTGGAACTGCCCAGGACCAGGCTATGTACATCGGAGTTGTGCTTCACCTTCTGTAGCATCTCCGCCAACTCATTCACCAGTTGCAGGTTGAGCGCATTGGCGACGGGGCGATTCAATTTTACGATGGCTACATGGTCATAGTATTCTACGTGGATCATCTCCATGCCCATAACTCCTCTTTGATCGGACGTCCCGCTTCAGCGGGGGTTTCCCGATTTGTCCGGACGCCCCGCTTCAGCGGGGGTTTCCCGGCTGAAGCCAGGCATCCCACCCATCAGGTTGATAAAGTGGTTGTTCTCAAAGATCCTGGTCCCTCCACACCCTCTCGTGCTCAAGATGCGCGCGTTAGCAAAGTACGGAAAGTCAAAGTCCGTCACGTCGCCCGCGTGCTTACCTGGGATCGGCATCAAGCGGGCCGTGAGTGGCTTGTCAGCCACCAGCGCCAGCGTAGCCACGTCGAGTAAAATCGCGGCCAACTCGTCCACCGATACGTCGCCAGGCAGTGGGACCGTGTCCAGCCCGGTCCCACACACGGCAGAGTACAACAGCAGGCTGTCCAACGTGAACAGATTCTCGGCGCTGCGCTCGGCTAGCCGGCGGTCCTCCAACACAGGCAGGAGCAGGCCAGAGAACCCACAGCGTGGGAAGCGGGCTTCCCGGAGGGCGCGGGTGGTGAAGGCAACGGCGAACAGGGTGGCGCTGGCTCCAAAGGCATCTACTCCCAACTGCTCGATGGCATACCCGATGCTGCGCGCCACCTCCGGGTAGGGAGCCAGTGAGAAGTCTATGCCGCCGAAGCGGAAGCCAAACTCCGTTTCCAGCGCGCGGCAGACCCCTTCGACAATCTGGGCCGTCTCCTCTACGGCTGTGCGCAGGTTTTCGCGGGCCTCTGCCAACGTCCCGGCTCGCGCGAAACTGTCTACTGCCAGATCGGCGGCCTCAGTGGCGACGGAAAAGACGTGCCCTGGCCCCTGGTGGAAGGCAGCCGGGAAGAACGGGGAGCCCGCTGCGCAGTTCGCCAGGACCGCAAAGCGCAGGTTGCCGAAACCCTGGGGCGTCGTGTGGGCGACGTCGGCAATGACCTGCGCGGCCCGGGCGATGGCAGCCAGGCTGACGCCCGAAGCAGGCGAGGCCACCAGCGCCGAGGCAAAGGCCATCTGTGTCTCGCGGATGACGGCCGGGATGACGTCCACGTAGGCCAGGTCGTTTTCGGGCTGGGTGGCCACGACCGTGCCGATGGAGCAATAGTCAATGCCGTGTGCCTGGCATAGCTCTTCCAATGCGCGGGCGAATGGGACTGCACTGGCCGGCCCTTCATTCTGCAGGATCTCTGGGAAGGGTTGGGTGGCCAGGCGCACAGTCTGGACCTCCAGCCCGGCGTCCGCAAAGAGCGCCCGGGCGCGCGCCTGGAACCGGCCGAAGGTGCGAAAGTGGTTTGCCTCAGCCGGGTAACTCACGTTCGTGCCGACGGTGACTGACCGGATGCGCACAACATCTCCTCTCTAGGTTCTCCAGACTTCCGAAGTCTTCCGAGACTTCGGAAGTCTTAATGTTTCAGGGCGTGGCTGAGGGCCACTGCACGGCGCATGGCCCACCCCATGCAACCCGGCCGCATCTGGAGGCGCACCCGCTCCAGGAAATACCGGTCTTGCGCCAGGTCGGGGAGCTCCACCCGCTCGCCAATCTCTACGGCTCGCTCTAACAGGGACGCGGCCTCGGCCAGACGCCCCTGGCTCTCGCACAGCAAGGCCAGGTTGGACAGCGTCACGCGCCCGGTGACGACGTCGCCCAACTCCCGGCACAGCGCGAGATTCTGCCGGTAGAGCCGTTCCGCCTTCGCCAGATCGCCTTCCGCTCCGGCCAGGAGCGCCAACTGCCCCAGCGTGCTGGCGATACCAGGTCGATCGCCCAATTCTTCCGCGATGCCCAGGCTTTGCCGGTACAGGCGGTGCGCCTCAGCCCGGTCTCCTGCCAGAAAGGCCAGGTTCCCCATCTGGTGCAGCGCGATGGCGACGACCGAGCGATCCCCCACTTCCTGCGCAATCGTCATGCTGCGCCGGTACAAGCGTTGCGCTTCGGCCACGTCCCCCGCCTCGGCGGCCAGGTTCCCCAACTCGCCTAACGTGTTGGCAACGTTCGTCCGGTCCTCAAATTCTTCTGCGATTGTCATGCTGCGCCGGTACAGGCGATGTGCCTCGGCAATATCTCCCGCCAGGGAGGCCAGGCTCCCCAACTCGTGCAGCGATCTGGCGATACCGGCCCGGTTCCCCAGTTCTTCTTCGATGTCCAGGCTTTGCTGGTACAGGCGCCGCGCTTTGGCCACGTCCCCGGCGTTCAGGGCCAGCATCCCCAACTGGTGCAGCGTGCTGGCGATGCCCGCCCGGTCACCCAGGTCTTGCGCAATTGTCATGCTGCGCTGGTACAGGCGGTGCGCCTCGGCATAGTCTCCGGTCAGGCAGGCCAGGTTGCCCAGATTGTGCAGCACAATGGCGGTGGCCGGCCGGTCCTCCAATTCCTCTGCGATTGTCATGCTGTGCTGGTATAACTGTCGCGCTTCGGCAATCTCCCCTACGCTATGGGCCAGCCGCCCCATCTCGCAGCAGGCGGCAGCCATTCCCGCGCGGTCTCCCAGAGCCTCCAGGATGGCTACCGCGCGCTCGTATTCCTGGCGAGCCGCAGCCAGGTCGCCAGTGGCGATGGCCTGGGCCAGCGCGGCCAGCGCGGCCTGGCAGCCATTGAGCTGGGCTGGTGGCACGGGCTCAGTGGATTGGGGAGAAGAGTCGGGTGGCAAGTGCTTCGTCATCCTCCTCCTTATCTAGCGACACAGTCGAAACCCATTTCAGCCCTCGTTTCTAGAGCGTCCTTCCCAAAGTATATCCTGCCTTGGTGGCGGCGAAGACCTGGCCGGCGGCAAAGGAATCGCCGACGTTGTGAATCTCCGGGGCCACGCGCTCCTTCACGCAGGTCTCGTACAGCGTGTCGTCGGGTTCCACACCTACCGCGAGCACGACCAGGTCCGCCGCGATAGTGACTTCCTCTTCCTGCACACGGATGGGGCGCGCCAGTGGATTGATCACGTTTTCCGGCAAAACGGGAGCCCAGGTCACGTAGGGCGATGGGACGGTGGAGGAGACGTTTCGCACGACGGTAACGCCGTGTTCGTGGACGCGCTGGAGCCGCGTGCAGTTCCAGAGCAATACGCCCTTCTTCTCCAGGTAGTGGATGAGATAGCCGCGGTTGGCCGTACAACTGTCCTTCATAAAAACGGGCAACATCTCGATCACGGTGACCGTCTTACCGCGCTCGCAGGCCAGGAAACAGGCCGTCTCGCAGCCCACGTCGCCCCCGCCGACCACGACGACACGCTCAGCCCCGTCGGCCAGCGCAGGGTTCCACAGAAGGTCTACCGCCTGCACCACGTGCGGGAGGTCAATCCCCTCCACAGGGGGCTTTTTCGGCCTGCCCCCCGTGCAGAGGACGACCACGTCAAACTCCCCTTCTCGCAGCAGGTCCACGGTGGCGACGGTGTTGAAGCGCACCTCAAGCGGGTACTCACGGCTGTGCTGCTGGAGCAATGTTTCGAGGTACTCCCTATAGTTCGCCACGTCAAACTTGATACGAGGCCGGGAGCCGGGGATCAGCATCCCGCCGGCGCGGTCACGGCGCTCAAAGAGAGTCACGCGATGGCCGCGCTCGGCCGCCGTGCAAGCGCACAAGGCGCCCGCCGGTCCGGCCCCCACGACGGCGATCTTTCTGGGCCTGGGAGCAGGCAGTACGTCAGCGGAAATCTGTTCCTCAAAGCCGGCGCGCGGGTTGACTGCACACTGGAGGTGCCCGCCGTGGATGAACTCGTTGATGCACGCCTCGTGGTCGCCGATGCACGGCACGATCTCGCGCGTCTTGCCCGCGAATGCCTTCTGCGGCCAGCAGGGGTCTGCCAACAGCGGCCGGGCCAGCATCACCATGTCGCACGCCCCCTCGCGCAGCGCCCGCTCTGCCAGGTCAGGATATCCCAGCTTGCCGACGGCCACCACCGGCACCTCCAGCCCGGCGTTGGAGCGGACGTTATGTCCGGCAAAATAGTCCTTGACCAGCCGGGCGACGGCCAGGTAAGGGCCGGGCGGCATCGGCCCCGGCGGATGGGGAAGCCACCAGTTGTCGTAGCATCCCAGGTCCACGTCGAACATGTCCACGCCGGCCTCGACCAGGCGGCGCATGGTTACAAGCGTCATATCCACAGTGCGCTCGTTCCTGAAGCGCCTGAGCGCTCTTACGCGCTCCATCCGCTCGCCGTAGCACTCCCGCAGCGCCAGCGAGAGGTCAATGCGGTACCAGATCGGGTATGTGTCGCCGCACCTGTGGCGGATCTCTTTCACCAGCTCCAGGCCAAGGGCTTCCCAAGCGGCGAAGCGGCCCAGTTTACGCCGGTTGAAGGCGGGGTTCGCGAATTGCTCCAACAGGTACCCCTCGTGCCCGTGCAAATAGACCCCGTCAATCAGGCAGGCTTTGGCATCGGCGGCGGCCTGGCCGGCGGCCCGGATGATCTTCCAGCACTCGCGATCGGTCAAGCGGCGGCAAGGAACGACGGGCATATAGAAGTTGGGGTTCCAGGAAGCCGAGACGGGCCATTTGTGTCGCTTGACGAGGCACTCGGGGGAGCCGACCCGCCCGAGGCCGGGGGTCAGTTGGATGAAGAAGTGCGCACCGAAGGCGTGGACGGTCTCTGCCAGGTCCCGCCAGCCGGCAAAGACCGTCCTGGAGCCGTCAATCCTGGGGAAGTAGGTGAGGTTGCCCGGTTCCGTGAACGAGGGGTCTACCGCAAAGGTGACGGGCACGAGCCCCGAGGCGATCAACCCCACGCCGCCCCTGGCCCGCTCGGCGAAGTAGTGGATCATTTTGGCGCTGGGGCGCCCCGTCTCATCGGCCATCGAGACGTTGCCCATGGGGCCCATCACGATGCGGTTCTTGATCTTGAGGCTGTTCACCTGGATGGGGGAAAAGAGCCGCTCGTAGGGATACAGATGGCTGGTCATCCGCCCATCTGCCAGCGCCTGCTCGTCCTCGAACCAGTTGCCATAGCTCTCTACGAGCTGTGCCAGCAGTTCCTGATTGCTGGATGGCATGTGACCCTTTACCCGGCCTCACATAGCTTCTTGAGATTCTCCATGGTCTGGTCGGCAGAGCGGTCCTGGGTGCGCTCGATGATCAGGCGGTCGACGATCTTGCCCAGCGCCTTACCGGGCACAGTGTATTCCAGGTCCACTGCTACCTCTGTGTCGCCATCTTTGGGCGCGTAGATCCAGGTTTGTTCGCCGGCCAGAGGTCCTTCGATCGTACCTCTCCAGCGGGCTCCCTCTGGACCGATGTGATCCTCCAACACTTTGGTGACGACCGGGAAGTGCATGCCGGCCATCGCGTAACTGAACTCAGCGACGGTGCCAGCCTCACCCGTGCCGGTCAGTTTCTCGATCTCGCCCATCCCGACGAACCAGGTGGGCCAGCGGTTGGGGTCCCGCGCCACCGCATACACCTTCTCGACAGGTGCATGGATCAAGATACTTTTCTTGATGTGAGCCATTGGTATTCCTCCTTATCACAACTATCGGCAGCGACTATTGACAGATGCCCCGCGTGCCCCCACTGCCACGAAGCACGGGGCGCAGTCGCTCATATACCGGCCCTGCGCCTCCCCACAGGCAGGGCACGCTCTGCTCCCACTGTCCGGCAGACAGCCAGCCGGCGGCCACCACCAGTTCCTGGCGGATGGCAGCCAATTTATCGAGGATGACGTTCAGCGGGACGTCCCGCTTGCGGGCCGCTTGTATCCTTAATCATAGCACAATTACGCCAATCTGAAAATCGCGGAGAGGGGGGCCCGTTTGACAGATTTTTTCCCCTATGGTATGATTGGAGATTGGGTTTTAGCACTCTCGTGGTGAGAGTGCTAAAACGGGGGATGAAAATGGATGAGTTGACACCGCGCCAACGGATGATCCTGGGCCTGGTCGTGCGGGAGCACGTGAACAGTGCCTTCCCGGTCAGTTCCCGTGTACTCGTCGAACACTATGGCCTGCGGGTGAGCACAGCCACCGTGCGCAACGAGTTGGCACGGCTGGAAGAGCTGGGCTATCTTACCCATCCTCACACGTCGGCCGGGCGCATCCCCACGCACAAGGGCTACCGGTACTTTGTCGAGCAGATGCTGGACGAGGTCGAACTGCCCCTGCAGGAGCGCCGTACCATCGCCCACCAATTCTACCAGGCGCGCCGGGACCTGGAACAGTGGATGCCGCTGGCGGCTTCTATTCTGGCCCGCACTGCCCGTGGGGCTGCGCTGGTGACTGTGCCTCAGGCGCCCCAGTCGTGTTACAAGCACCTGCAGCTCATCTCGACGCAGGGGCGCATGGTGTTGCTCGTCCTGGTTCTGCGTGGAGGGGTGGTCAAACAACAGATGCTGGCCCTGGCCGAACCTTTCGATCAGGCAGCGCTCAATGAGGCCAGTGACCGGCTCAACCAGCTCTGTACCGGGCTGGGTGCCGATGAGATCCAGGCCCGCATCAGCACGCTGCCTTCTTTTGAGGCTGACGTGGCCAGGCTCGTGGTGGACATTGTCCGTCACACCGACGCGCAAACGGCTGGGGTCGTCTACCGGGATGGGTTGAGCGAAGTGTTGCAACAGCCCGAGTTTGCCGAGGGGGAATGGGCGCAGGGGCTGGTGCGGGTGATGGAGGAACACAGTTTTCTCGAGGCGGTGCTGACCGATGCGCTCAGCCCGGAGGTCGGCAGTGTGCGGGTGCTGATCGGCGGCGAGGGGCAGTGGGACGAATTGCGGGCCTGCAGCCTGGTGTTGGGACGTTATGGCGTGGCTGACTTTGCCACCGGTGCGCTGGGTATCGTGGGGCCTACCCGCATGTGGTACGGCCGTGCCATCTCGACCGTGCGTTTCGTCGCCGGGCTGCTTTCGGACCTGGTGTATGATGTGTATGCGGAGTAGCAAATAGCAAATAGCAAATAGCAGATTGCAGATTGTGAATGGCGAATGGCGAATAGCGAATGGCGAATGGCGAATAGCGAATGGCGAAT
>Ga0172362_10001381_pt1 | contig 20724 bp, 18 predicted proteins | sample LakKivs1_kivu2a2_FD_114534 | JGI IMG/M metagenome (GOLD analysis project Ga0172362, IMG submission 114534) | Sediment microbial communities from Lake Kivu, Rwanda - Sediment s1_kivu2a2 | ecosystem: Environmental > Aquatic > Freshwater > Lake > Sediment | place: Rwanda: Western Province, Lake... | reverse complement strand
TAAGGAACTCCCTGGTGAGATGCATCGGCAGTATGTTTGTAAGGTCTGGCAAAATGAATCAACAATTCAAAATGAGTTATTGCCCTAAAAAGCAAAGCTTCTCCTTTGTACTGATCCGCTACTGCCTGTGTAATAATGCCATTATCAGCCGCGGTCTGAACGCCTTTTAGTACAATATTAGTTCTGTTTATCAGCCTGTAAGAATCACTCCACCACCAAACGTTGTTTGCTGTTGTCGGGTCATAATTATTTATATATGTCAGCTGGTAGAAAGTAAAGATATTTACTACATCTTCACCACGGTTGTCTCCCTGCTGGACAAAAGCAGAACCCCACGGGTAACCTCTCAGGTTTCCGTTATAATCGCCTCTCTGGGCTGCCTGATACATACCCATAACCGATAGTTGAACCAGACTGGCTGTTGAAAAGGCTGAATTCTCGTCAATCGAAGAATAGGGTTTCAGATCGATAACATCTTCACATGAAGATATTATAAGGGTAAAGATTAAAACTGGTATTATAAACAGTTTTCTTCCCTGGATTGTATATTTTTTCATTTTTTTCATATAACACATATTTTAAGATTTTATAATCCAAGGTTAATACCGAATGTAATAACCTTCTGTCTGGGAGTTCCGTTCAGGTCGACTCCGCCGCTTTCCATTTCGGGATCTATACCGGTATATTTAGTTAACATAAGTATATCCTGTCCCTGGGCAAAAATTCTCAGACTTGATAAACCGGCTTTCCTTACAAGATCAGCAGGAAGTGTATATCCGAAAGTAAGCGTCTGGAGTTTCAGAAAATCTCCTTTCTCGATAAATCTGCTTGTGGCATGTCCTGTAAGGTTAACAAACGTTGAGCCGGCAAACCATAGTCTGGGTGTCCATCCGTCTCCAGGTTCATCCACACTCTGCCATCTCCCGAGAATTTCTTTTCCGTTATTCACAAAATTCATATTAACGAGATCTCTCCGTGTGGAATTCATTACATAATTACCACCTGAATATCTGAACATTACTGAAAAATCAAATCCCTTATAGTTGACTCTTGAATTTATTCCGCCAAAGAATGTCGGCAATGAAGGACCGAATACCTTTTTATCAAGAGTTTAAGAGAGGCTTGATGTTGTCGTAAGGGTGGTCGGATTTGCCTCATCATACACATAGTAAGTGGAATTAGGAATATTGCCCTGAATAACGGTTCCGTCTGCCTTCTGATATAAAGGATTCCCGTTAGCAGCATTAACACCAATGTATTCGTATCCATAGATTGAGCTGATGGATTCACCCTCCCTGATTATTGTATTTACGGCAGTAATATCCTGATGGTTGACAAGGGAAACTACTTCATTCCTCGCAAAAGTGATGTTTGCATCTACCTGCCATGATAAATCACCCTTTCTCAGAATATAAGCTTCTCCGGAAAATTCATATCCCCAGTTTTTCAACTGACCTATGTTTTTATCAATCGAATTACCGGGTACACCCAGTGAGTTTGGAATTGGCGCTGCCAGGATCAATCCGTCCTGGTTATTAATATAATAATCGAATGAGAACTTGTACTTTCCATCGAAAAACAAAGCATCAAATCCAACATCGAATTTTTTACTGGTTTCCCATTGCAGCTGATCGTTACCTATCTGGCTGAATGCAATACCATTATAGTCGGAATATTTAGCAGATCCATATAGGCCGAGATAAGGATAATTACCTATTGAGGTATTGCCAACCTGGGCATAAGATGTTCTGATCTTGAGATCAGACAGTATATCGAGAACGCCTGACATGAAAGGTTCTTTAGTAACTGTCCATCCGAGCGATCCGCCGGGGAATAAACCCCACTTGTTTGCATCCGGAAGAGCAGATATGCCATCATACCTTAAGGATCCCTGAACATAATATTTGCCTTTGAAGTTATAATTCAAACGTCCTGCATAAGAAATAAATCCGTTTTCTGACATTCCACCTCCGACTGACATGGTACCTACAGTTCCGGAAATTATATTCTTATTAAAAAATTCATTCGAAAGGTCAGTTCCGACAGCACTGAAGTTGTTATTCTTGGTAAACTGTGATTCCTGAACAAGAGTGACCAGGATGTTGTGTGAACCTGCTATTGCTTTTGAGAAAGTCACTATATTTTGCAGGTTCCAGCGAAGATTGTTGCTGAAATTATTCTGCACTCTGCCATTCACGCTTTTCCCGTCACCATGTGCAGCATTGTAGTAAAGGAACCCGTCAGTTTTTGAACCATCTATACCAAGCTGTGTTTTAAAACTCAGTGATGGAAGTAACTTAATCTGAGCATAGAGATTACCAAGAGTTCTGAGTATTCTGGAATTAAAAACGTTATGATCAATTACATAGATTATATTAGGCAGGTTATCGCCGATTGACTGCAGGTTGTTCCAGCGTCCTACATAATCAGGATTTGTATCAATATTATAACCTGTCGGATCGGATGGATCATAAACGGGAACATTGGGATGCTGTCTTATAGCTGAGAAAATATTCCCCGACAATGCATTCGTACTGTATTAAGGCCATAGTATTCTGATTGAGTTAATCCAACCGATGTACCCAAACTAAGCCATTTTGTAACTTTCTGATCAACATTAGCCCTTGCTGTGTAACGCTGCATTTCATTTGGCCTGGTGACACCTTTCTGATCAGAGTATCCCAGGGAGAAATAATATGATGAACCCGCGGTTGATCCGGATAGAGACAGGTTGTGGTCCATCTGGAATGCTCTTTTCCTGAGAACTGCCATCTGCCAGTCTGTATCAAATGTCTGGCCCGGGAATGCCGTACCATCATTAAATGCAATAGCCGACTGCCCGGCCTGAGATCTTTTTTCATTACTAATCATAACAAAATCATCGGCATGCAGCAAATCAAATAATCTTACCGGAGAAGCATAACCGAAATAGTTATTATAATTCACGTTTAGTTTTGATGTACCTGCTGCACCTCTTTTGGTAGTAATAAGAATTACACCGGCAGCAGCCCGGGAGCCATAAATAGCCGTGGCAGATCCATCCTTTAGTATTTCCATGGATTCAATGTCCGCGGGGTTAATGTCACCCAAAGCATTAGTCGATGCATACCCCCCCAGATCACCTGTAAGAATAGGTACGCCATCAAGCACTACTAAAGGGTAGTTACCGGATGAAATTGAACCAATTCCCCTTATTCTCAGACGAGGCGCTTCTCCTAAAATTCCTGTCTGCTGTGTTATCTGGACGCCTGCTGATCGACCTGCCAGCTGGGAATCGAAGCTTGGCGCTGCTAGTGAAACGAGCGCATCACCTTTAACAGTAGAAATAGATCCGGTAACTTCAGATTTTCTTTGTGTACCGTAGCCGACTACTACAACTTCATCGACATTATACAGGTCCTGTACCAGAACCACATCTATTATGGTCTTTCCTGCAACAGGCACCTCCTGAGTTACGAAGCCGATAAAGCTGAACACAAGGGTCTGAGAATTGGCAGGAGCAGAAAGTGTATATTTACCGTCTATTCCTGTTATTGCGCCAATAGTCGTTCCCTTGACAGTAATGTTAACGCCAGGTAACGGCTGACCGTCCTCTGAGCCGGTCACTGTCCCTGAAATCAGCACTGTCTGTGCCATGGCAAGCGTGCCTGCAAGCAGCAACAGTGAAAAAAGCATTAGGAATCTTTTCATAAATAATAGTTTAGGTTAATAGAAATGATCGCGCCGCTAAGATATTTATTTATTTAATATGACAAATATCAGTATTAACTTTTTTTAACATGACTCAGAAGTTATTTTACTTAAGTATCCCTGATTCAACGATTTCCATGATTTCCCTTTCTTTGTTAACTGCCTCATTCTCAATGACATGACCCTTCCTTGTGATCTCATCCGCGAAAAGCCTGTCTTCCAGTCCTTTAACATTTATACGTACATTCAAAAATGCCCCCCTGATACAGGCATGAACAGCGATCGCTCCGACAGCCGCATCAGTGATCGAATTCGGATTACCTTTTTCAACCATTGCCTGTATAACTTCGAAGCCTTCTAATGCTGTCTCCATTACCCTGAAAGGAACTAAAACAGCTTCTCTTGTTGCAGCCTGAATTGCTTCGTTCCTGATCTTCTTCTCTTCCTCACTTTTTTTTGGGAGTCCGTAAGCCTGAAGTATCTTATTAAAAGCCAGCGTGTCCTCATCAACCAGTTCGAGCAGCCTGCTCTGGATCGATTTCCCTTTTTCTGCCCAGTCTGAAAACTCCTTCCACCTGTTGTCCCAGCCTTTCTTATGACTCGAAAGATTGGCCACCATTGTTCCGAGGGCTACACCCAAAGCCCCGATATATGCTGAAACCGATCCGCCGCCTGGCGCAGGTGATTCAGAGGCGGTTACATTCATGAAATCTCTGAGACTCATTGCAATGAGTCTCTCCTTGCTTTCATTTTTTGCCATAACGTATTCTATTATTTTTTCTTCCGGGTTGAATTTGTGAATCTCGTCAAGTCCCATTGACCTTACCGCGATCTTTATAAGCTCATCATCAGACACGCCTGCGGAGCGCTGCTGCTTTGACAGGAAATACTTACCGGCATCAAGCATGGCTTTCAGGGGTATGAGGCCTACCAGCTCCGACCCCGTGACTCTCACACCGCGGGCTTCAGCTTTTTTGCATACTTCATCAAATACAATGTGAACAGGTGTCACTGAAATATTGGTCAGGTTCATTGAGACCTGAGCCATCCCGTATTCTTCAATATACCAGCCAATTGCCTTAACGTTTTTAAGTGTACCTGGTACACTTATTTCATTTCCTCTTTCATTTCTTATTATTCTTCCTTTTTCCCTGACATCAAAAGCAATTGCATTTGCCCGTCTTGCTGAAGTCGTATTGAGATTTATATTGAATGCTACCAGGAAATCCCTTGCCCCCACTGCAGTCACCCCTGAACGACTGTTGAATTCTGCAGGACCAAAATCCGGTTTCCATTCCGGATCAGCTAGTTTCTTCCTGAGGCCTTCATATTCTCCTGCCCTGCAATTCGCCAGGTTTCTCCTTTCTTCATTAAATGCAGCATTTTCGTAACAATAGACCGGAATGCCAAGTTCCCTGCCGATCCTTTCCCCCACTCTTCGGGCATAATCTGCAGTTTCTTCCATATTAATACCGGCGACCGGGATAAAAGGACAGACATCTGTTGCTCCCATCCGGGGATGAGCGCCATGATGTTTTGACATATCAATCAGCTCCGAAGCTTTCTTAACTGCAAGAAATGCAGCTTCCGAAACGGCATCAGGCTCTCCGACAAACGTCACCACGGTCCTGTTCGTATCCTTTCCTGGATCCACATCCAGTAGTCTGACTCCGGCAACAGATTCAACAGCGTCTGTAATCTGCTTAATTACAGACATATCCCTGCCTTCGCTGAAATTAGGAACACACTCTATGAGCCTCTTCTCCATAAAACCTCCTTACCCCTTGTACACCACACCCCATCCCCCCTGAAGGGGGGCTATAAACCCAATTCCATTCTCCTTACCCCGCTGCACCCCAAAGGGGGGTTATAAACCCAGATATCTATTTAACTAGTTAACAGGGTTTTAAGCCCCCTTTTGGGGGCAGTCCCGCCTCAGGCGGGACGGGGGTCTTGTCCCTTTAGGGGGGATGGGGGGGCTAACAACTTCTCCTTTTAATATTACTCTCTCAATTAAATCACTTCCAAATGCATACGGCATAAACGCGTACGATGGCATCTCTTTGGTTATAATTACGTTAGCAACCTTACCTCGCACTATCGATCCGTGAGTTTCCGATAGTCCCATTGCATAGGCAGAGTTTAGGGTCACTGCATTGATTGCCTCTTCCGGAAGCATTTTCAGCCTTATACAACCCAACGACATCACCAGCTTCATATTGCCGGAGGGTGATGACCCTGGATTATAATCCGAAGCCATCGCGACAGGCAGTCCGGCATCAATCATTTTTCTTGCAGGCGGATCGGGAAGTCCGAGGAAGAAAGCTGATCCCGGCAGCAGTGTAGGCATAGTTGCCGTACCTCTGAGCGCTTTTATTTCTTCAGATCCGCTATTCTCAAGATGGTCGACCGATAGCGCATCATACTTTACGCCTGCCTGCACTCCGCCTGAAAAATCAAGCTCATTAGCGTGAATCTTAGGTATAAGGCCGTATTTCAGACCAGCCATAAGTATCCTGCCGGTATCTTCAACCGAAAAGAAACCCGCATCACAGAAAACATCTATGTAATCAGCAAGTCCCTCTGATGCCACCACCGGGATCATCTCGTTTATAATAAGGTCGATATATCTCTCCCTGCTATCCTTGAATTCTTCCGGAATTGCATGCGCTCCAAGAAAGGTTGATCTGACTTCTATCTGAGAATTTTCCCTGATCTTCCTGATCACACGCAGCATTTTAAGTTCGTCATCCAGGTTGAGTCCATAACCACTTTTTATTTCAACAGCTCCTGTTCCCTGACTTATGATTTCATTTACCCTGACCATTGATTGCCTGAAGAGTTCATCTTCAGATGTATCATGGAGTTTCTTTGCCGAATTGAGTATTCCCCCTCCCCTTTTTGCTATCTCCTCATAGGTTAATCCCCTGATCTTATCATTGAATTCAGCTTCACGGCTTCCTGCATAAACCAGGTGGGTATGTGAATCGCAGAAGGAAGGAAAAACAAATCTGCCTGACGCATTGATAACAGTAATTTCATCATTCCCTCTTACACTGAATTTCTCCGGGATATCTTTCATTTTCCCGAAATCAGAAATGACTCCATCTTCACAATATATATAAGCATCTGCTATCGAATTAATTGCAGACATATCCTTCCCGCAGGTCTTCAGCTTTGGCTTGTCTTCAACCTGTATCAGTTCCTTTATATTTTTAATAAGCAGTGCCATATAGGTATTTAGCTGTATAAATACCGGCCTAAGGTAGCAAATATTGAAAAAAGAGTTCGTGATTTCCATTTTTCTTTATCTTTAGCATTGTCAACCAAAATCATAACCTATGAAAAAGATCCTTTCAGTTCTGCTTGGTTTAATGCTGGTCATTTCTGTTTACGGCCAGGAAAAGGAGAAGAAGGAAAAGACAGGATGGAAATTCGATGGCGCTTTACCGGCAACCACTTACGATTCCAACCTTGGATTCCAGTATGGAGCGCTTTTTGAATTCAGGAATTACGGTAACCCGAGTGTTTATCCTGAATTCCTGGATCATACATATACTGAAATTTCTCATTTCACTAAGGGGAGCGGTATCTTCAGGATGATGTATGAATCATTCCATCTCATACCGGGTGTTCACCTTGCAAGCGACCTCAGCTATCTGCCTGATGCTGCAACTGATTTTTACGGCTTTAACGGTTACGAATCGGTTTTCAATGTTGACTGGACCAAGTACGATAAGGAGACAGGACCTGCAGATCCTTACAGGAGCACAATGTTTTACCGACTCAGGAGGAACCAGTTCAGGTTCAAGAACGATCTTCAGGGAAAGATATCAGGTGAAAACCTTCAGTGGTGTGCAGGTTTTGCCATAAATAAATTTTTTGTAGGATCAGTTGATATTGAAAAGCTAAATAAAGGGAGAAAATATCCACTTCCTGAACTGACTGATGAACCCGGACTATTTGAATTATACCGGGACTCCCTGGGATTGATTACTTCGAATGAAGCTGACGGCGGCTGGGTCAATACTCTAAAAGCTGGCGTTGCATGGGACAGCCGCGACAACAGATCAAATCCTATGAAAGGTCTCTGGACCGAATTTGGATTTGAATTCGCACCAGGATTCCTTGGGAACGACTGGTCATTCACAAAGTTCTATATAACCCATCGTCAATATTTTACATTGATCGAGAGGGATCTGTCATTCGTATACCGGCTTGGTTACCAGACCACACTTGAAGGTAAAACTCCCTTCTTTTATCAGTCACAGCTGATAACTTCAATGCTGACAGGCGCCACAAGTGAAGGACTAGGCGGCTCAAGTACCATGAGAGGTGTGCTTCGCAACAGAATAATAGGCGATGGATTTGCATTCGGCAACTTTGAACTTCGATGGAAGCCGATCCATTTCACTCTTTTTAAACAGGAAAGCTACATCGGTCTTAACCTGTTTTATGATTTCGGTTTAGTTACCAGGAAAATTAAATTGCCTTTTGACCTTCAGACCACTTTCGAGGCTGAAATGAAGAATTATTCTTATTCTGATTTCTTCAATCCTGGAGGTGAAAAGCTTCATCAGGATGTCGGTATAAGCATAATGCCTGTCTGGGGCCAGAATTTCGTGATTGCTGTTGATATAGGAAAAGCTTTTAACTCACAGGACGGGAATATAGGTTTCTCAATTGGCCTTAATTACCTGTTCTAGAAGATCTTGTCAAGCCAGACTCCGAAGGCGATACCCACATAATTACCGATCATCCAGCCGATAATTCCGGTTGCCAGCCCTGTAAGGATGATATCTTTATTTTTGAGGGCTGCAGCCACCATTGGCACGAAAGGCGGAGAATATACGAATCCCGTAGTTGTAATAAGGTAATCATCAGCATCAACCCTGAATATCCAGGAAAGTATCAGGTGCAGGATAAGTGATCCGAAATATGCCCATGTAACAAAAAGCAGAAGGTTCAGATACTTAACCTGGAAGAAAACGCTGAGATCACATCTTGACGCTATTATCAGGGAGAATGCCACGATGAAGTACATTCCAAGCTGGAAGGTTTTTCTGATCTGTCTTATCCTGGTAACGAATGACGCGGCCACGCCTAATGTGGTGATAGTCAGAATTACCGATATCAGCTGCGGCACTTTGGGCAGAAGGAGACTTGCACCGAATGCTGCAGCAAAAATGATAACCGCTATACCGAAAGCTCCCAGTAGAGGTATGATTGTTTTTTTTCTGAACATTCCTGAATAATCATCAAAATCCTCAGCCATCTGCTTCCCCATTTCATCAAAATCGAAGTTTTCACTGTTCTTATCTGAATGCATTTTATAAGCCGGAAGGAAAAGCCTGAACACTTTTGGCCCTGCTGTGATAAAAAACAGTATTGTCACTGCACCAATAATCATGTCATAGGTATTTGTCATGACAAAACTGTTAGGTTCAACATCAAGAGCTACTGCAAGTGATGCCATATTCACTGTACCTCCTGTATAACAACCTATCAGCATACCTGCAATTTTATTTGTATCGGGAATTTTTTCCCTGAAAATCATGTAGCCTGTGGCAACAATGATCATAACTGAAACCACGGCAAGGAGCATCGAAAGAAATCCTTTGCCTGAAAACCTGAGCCATCTTCTGACATTGAGTGAAAAAAGAATCAACGGCAGAGCAAGGGGTATTACCGAACTCTGCACTATATCCTGGATACCCGCAACATTATTTGCCCTGAGGTCCCTCTCTGTCAGCCTGCCCGAGGCAAAAAGCTCAGCCACTTCGGTTTTCGGGATAGAAGCCCGATCCTTGCCTACCGTTTCTTCAATAAAAGCGTCGCTTCCTTTGGGCAAAATACCAACATTGGCTATGAGTATTCCAGTACCATAGGCAAGAACTATCGCCCCGATCTTTTTCAGGAAGGATGATTTCATTGTCGCCCAGATCAGGAACATCGGAAAAGTGATGTAGAAAACGATCAGAATAATCATGTTCATCATGGCCGTCAGTATTTGTATATCAAATATACAAAAAAAGCGATTCATCCCTCGGGTGAATCGCCTGAAAAATAGGTATTTATACTTATTAATCGTGCAATCGTGCAATCGTGCAATCGTGCAATCGTGCAATCAAAAAACTATCTCATTTAACTTTTATGTCTTTCATCGCAATCTTCAAAGCTTTTCTTATATTGTTCTATAGCCTTGAGACTCATTCCCATACTTGAAAAGCCTCCGTCGTGATAAAGGTTTTGCATTGTGACCTTTCTGGTGAGGTCTGAGAAAAGGGCAACGCAATAGTCTGCACACTCCTCAGCGGTTGCATTCCCAAGAGGAGACATTCTTTCCGAAAAATCGACCAGCGAATCGAAACCATGGATACCGCTTCCTGCCGTTGTTGCAGTCGGTGATTGAGAGATTGTATTTATTCTCACATGCCTGTCACGGCCATAGATATACCCGAAACTCCGGGCAATGGATTCAAGAAGGGCCTTTGCATCACCCATATCATTATAACCTGTCAGGGTACGCTGGGCTGCGACATATGATAACGCGACTACTGAACCCCATTCCTTTATTGCATCCAGCTTATATGCTGTCTGCAGGATCCTGTGGAAGCTGAGTGCAGAAATGTCAAATGTTTTCAGCATGTTCCCATAGTTTGTCTGCTCGTAGGGAATATCCTTTCTGACATTGGGGGACATGCCTATTGAATGAAGTATGAAGTCGAACTGCCCGCCGAAGATCTTCATGCTTTCTGATAAGAGGTTGTCGATGTCTTCCATTTTTGTGGCATCGGCGGTAATGATTTTACTGCCGGTCTTTTCCGCGAGCTCATTTATTGTTCCCATCCTTACTGCAACAGGCGAATTGGTAAGAACAAGCTGTGCACCATGCTGCCAGGCTTTCAATGCAACCTGCCATGCAATCGATTTATCGTTCAGCGCCCCGAATATTATTCCTTTCTTGCCCTTGAGTAATGATCCATCCATTTTATTAACTTTTAGCAGATTTAAGCAGTTGTCTGGCATTCCTGATGGCAATTTCCGTAATTTCACTTCCACTTAACAGCCTAGCAACTTCAAGCACCCGCTCCTCTGCAGATAACAATTTAATCCTGGTAATTGTTGAATCGTCTTCATCATCCTTGTAAACATGATAATGCTTATTGCCTCGAGCTGCAACCTGCGGAAGATGAGTAATATTAACGACCTGCATATATTTACCCATGCCTGCAAGGATCTGCCCGACCTTATCTGCAACCTCACCGGATACACCTGCATCTATCTCATCAAATATTATTGTAGGGAGGTTTATTTTAGTTGTCAGGAGTGATTTAAGGCTCAGCATGACTCTTGATAGTTCACCTCCTGAAGCAGTTTTTGCCAGGTTTTCAGGTTCAACCTGCCTGTTTGCTGAAAAAAGAAAGTCGGCATGATCGGTTCCCGTTGGTGTAAAGTTTTTAAGTTTTGTAAGTATAATCCTGAACCTGGCATTGGGTATACCCATCTGTTTAAGGAGATCAGTTATCTTTTTTTCAACGTCAACCAGGATGCTCTGCCGTTTTTCTGATATTTCCCCGGAAAGTGCAGTAAGTTTTGTCCTGTAATTCTCAAGGATCCCTTCAAGTTCCGTCATGCGTTCATCACCTGTCACGATTGAATCCACGAGCCGTTTGATCTCTTCCTTTTTCATTATCAGTTCATCAAGCGATCCCACCCGGTGTTTCTGAAGCAGGGAGTAAATTGTATCCAGCCGGTCATTTACAACTGCAAGGCGCTGAGGATCATCATTTATGGATGATGCAAGTTTTTCAACTTCTCCCGAGAGGTCGTTCAGATCAATCCAGGAAGATTCAGTGCGTGATACAAGTTCATCGCCTCCCGGCAGATAATCCCTTATTTTCGAAAGGATGTTTTTTATTTCTCTGAGTGAAGCGAGGACAGAGCTGCTTTCAGATAAAAACAGCCCGGAGATACCGGACAGAGCCGTTTTGATCTCCCCTGCGTGACTTAACAGTTCCTGTTCTTTTTCAAGGTTATCCTGCTCTCCTCCAACAAGCTTTGCATCTTCAAGCTGACCGAGCTGGAACTGATAATATTCAAGATCAGCTTTATTCCTGTCGGCCTTTTCTTTTGCTTCATTGTACTCGTTTTCAAGCCTGCGGTAATCGAAATACTCCTCGCGATATGCATTTTTAAGCTTAATTGTTCCTGCATATGAATCGATGACATTCATCTGGAAAGAATTATCGCTGAGCATAAGAGTCTGGTGCTGCGAATGTATATCGATCAGACGATCGCCGATCTCTTTAAGGACATTGAGGGTAACAGGAGTATCGTTTATAAATGCCCGCGATTTTCCTGCAGGATTGATCTCTCTTCTAAGGATTGTTGCCGGTTCGTAATCAAGTTCATTGGCAGCAAAGAATTCAGCCAGGTCATATTCATCGATCCTGAATGTGCCTTCCACGATGCACTTTTCGTTCTTCTCAAGAAGCACAGAGGTATCAGCCCTGTTTCCAAGGATAAGGGACAATGCTCCGAGAAGAATTGATTTTCCCGCTCCTGTTTCACCGGTAATAATTGTCAGCCCGTTTCCAAATTCAACGTCCAGGTTTCTAATAAGAGCGTAGTTTTGAACGTAAAGTTTCGCAAGCATAACAGGATTCCGGGTCTAATTTGATGCTGTGATTTTTTCGTATTTTGATTTATTCGAAGGATCGATCTCCGTAAGTATCTGGATTACACGGCTTTTTTCCTCGGGGAATGCTTCGGAGTAGATATTGACCAGTTCATCAGACTTTGCTTCCATGACTATCTGGACAATATACATGAACGGATCAGGCTTGCTCCTGTAGACCTCCTGTATCAGCCTGAGGCTTTCAACCATGCTGGTTCTGGCTTCAGCAATCTTTGATTCCATTTTATCCAGGCCATTTATATAATAGTCATACATAAACTTCCTTACTCCTTCGTATTCCTTGTCAATGGCATTTTTTACAAGCCAGTACCTGTTGCGGTTACGTGATCCGTCATATGGTTTCCATCCCATTTCAGGAGCGTTCTGTGCATTAGTAACGATTCTTTCCGCCATCTGGAAGAATTCTGTTCCCCCGCTTGGAGAAAATGAATCATAATCGAAGCCGAGGATTATATATGCGTAATATGCAAGGACTGAAACGAGGTTTGACCTGTGTGTCGTGGGATCAAATTCCAGCGGCTGGAACTCCACATATCTGAATCTGAAGCTGTTATCGATAAAATTAAGGACAGTTGAGTTATAGGTGGTATTAAAAACCGGACGCCTTAGCTGCACCTGGATTGTTCCATTGAATTCGTCTGCAGAGATCTGGTCTGTCAGGGTGATAAGTATATTGCAGTCAATCCTTTCTGAATAGCTGTATACATGGTTTGACCATACTGTGTTATTCATGAATTCATAGATATCCCGCTGCATGGTTTCGAAAACCTGGCGGTTCGATCCCTGGATTTTCTGGGCTGATATCTGGACATTGCAGTTAAGTTCCTGTGCATTTGAAGGTTTATGAATAACAACCAGCACTATTAGTAAAGCATATTTCAGAATCCGCGAAATGTCCATACTGGTAAATCATTTGATCATTGAAACAATCTTGTCAAGGATATCCCTGGCAGCTTCATCCTTGGATTTCAACTCAAATTTATCAATATTATTGTACCTGTCAATGATTGTAATCCTGTTTGTGTCATGGCCGAATCCAGCGCCAGGGTCTTCCATTGAATTCAATACAATTAAATCAAGTTTCTTCCCGAGGAGTTTCATTGATGCATTCCTGATACCGTTTTCTGTTTCCAGGGCAAATCCTGCAAGGATCTGTGATGTTTTCTTTTTGTTCCCGAGCGTTTCTGCAATGTCGGTTGTCGGCTTAAGCTGAAGGATCAGGTTCTTATCCTCCTTTTTGATTTTCTTTTTCCCTGGTACAACAGGAGTATAGTCAGCCACAGCAGCTGAGAGAATCGCGATATCAGAATAAGGAAAGCGTGAAATACACTCTGATGCCATCGATTCAGCGGTGGTCACATTAATGACTTTTATCGTACTGTCTTTCGGCGTGATATTTACAGGTCCCAGAACGAGTTCCACATCAGCTCCATAACCTGCGGCCGCATCCGCGAGGGCGATACCCATTTTGCCTGACGAATAATTGCTGATATATCTTACCGGATCAAGAGGTTCGCGTGTAGGTCCGGCATTTATAAGGACTTTTTTCCCTTCAAGGGGTTTTTGCTTTTTTTTTTTGAAAATAAATTGTTTAGCTCCTTAACTATTTCTTCCGGTTCAGCCATCCTGCCCTTGCCTGTAAGACCGCTGGCCAGCTCACCGCTTGAAGGTTCAAGGATTATATTCCCGAATGCTTTCAGTGTTTCAATATTTATTACTGTTGCCGGATGCTTAAGCATATCAGTATCCATTGAAGGAGCTACCATTACGGGACAGCGTGCTGAAAGGTAAGTTGCAAGCAGGAGGTTATCTGCAATTCCGCCGGCCATTTTTGCGATTGAATTTGCAGTTGCCGGGGCTATCAGGTACAGATCGGCCCACATTCCCAGATCAACATGACTGTTCCAGTCGCCGTTTTCAGGATTATGGAATTCGGTCAGAACAGGATTTTTTGAAAGCGTTGCAAGAGTAAGGGGAGTAATGAATTCCTTTGCACGAGCCGTCATAATAACTTTAACATCAGCTCCTTCCCTGACAAGCAGCCTTATAATGGCTGCTGTTTTGTAAGCAGCTATGCCTCCGGTCACTCCGACCAGTATTTTTTTGCCTTTCAGCATAATCAGGCTGTATTACTGTTTCTGTCTGGCAGTATTCTCAGGATTCCTGTAAAATATCTTACCCTCATCGAGCTCCTGGAGTGCAATCAGGGTAGGTTTGGGAAGCCTTTCATAAAATTTTGATATTTCAATCTGCTCACGGTTTTCAAAAACCTCTTCAAGGTTATCACTGTAGGAGGCAAACTCTTCAAGCTTTTTATTAAGCTCCTGCTTCATCTCCACCGCTATCTGGTTTGCTCTCCTGGCAACTATAATCACGGTTTCATATATATTGCCAGTCTCTTTTGTCAGCTTATCGATGTTTCGCGTAATTGTCGTTACCGAGGCATTTGATTTTCTGTAATCCATATATATTTATTGAATATTTGCTGTAGGTTCAGTTGTTTCAATTTTCAGAAATTGCGACGTCTCCTGATATATTTTTTTTACTTCCTTTGAATATTTGCTTTCAGGGAATTCCTCCATGAATGAGAAATAATCATCGAGTGTTTCCTGGTACCGCTCCCTCTGTTTGTTTGGCATGCTGTTCCTGGCGTACAGGTAAAGTGAATTCAGTTTGAGGTACATCATTTCCTCCCTGTATTTGGAATCTGCATTTGTTTTAAGACTGTTTGTAAGAGCAACTATTGACGACTTATACTGGCCCATATCATAATAAAGCTTCGCGCTCATGTATGATTTTTCGACCAGTCTTTCCTGAAGCTCAGTAATCATTTTTTTGCTTTCTTCAACTCTGGGGCTGTATGGATATCTCGTTATAAAAACATTAAACCCTTCAATCGCGTTATTGGTATTTTCCTGGTCAAGTTCAGCCCTCGGGGCTATTTTAAAATCGCATAGTGCAGCCATGTAAGTTGCCTCTTCAGTATATTTTCCGTAAGGATACTGATCAATATATGATTTGAAGTCTGCACCTGCCGTATAATAATCCTTCATGGCATAAAAACTCCGGGCTTTCATCCAGAAAAACTCCTCAGCCTGCACAGTCGCCCGGTATCTCGGGATTATCTGATCCAGAAGCTCGGTTGTCCTGACATACTTTTCAGCTTCAAAATATTCCTTTGCCTTTGCTATCTTAAGGTCATAATCCGTACTTTTCAGGAGCTTCTCATACTCACCGCAGGAGAAAAGTAACAACGGGATAATCAGGAATATATATACTTTCAGCCTCATAGAAAATGTTGCGCAAAATTACAATAATTTTTTCATTTCAGACATAAAAACGGAATTTTTATACTGATAGTCTTAATATGATTAAGGATTTGCGAATTTATTTTTTTCTTACAACAGAGTCGCACGGAGTTTTATACGGAGTAACACAGTAATAAAAATACTCCGAGCAATTCCGTGTAACTCCGTGGTTAATAGATTATTTGAAGATTTATAGTAATTATCATTATCTTTTATAAGATATTAAAAGTAGGTCAGCAAAGAAATTAGGTATAAATAGGTATTACCCTGTTGCTGACATTATATACTTTTGTGAAAAAATTAACAAATAAAGCAGTAATGGATATTTTTGACAAAATCAAATCGACGAAGGGTGATCTTGGACAGTATTCTCAGGTTGGAGACGGTTATTTCATGTTCCCGAAACTTGAAGGTGAGATTGCCCCGAGAATGACTTTCAGGGGCAAAAAAGTCCTGACATGGAGTCTTAACAATTACCTCGGACTGGCCAACAATCCTGAGGTGAGGAAAGCTGACGCTGAATACGCCAGGCAATACGGATTAGGTTACCCGATGGGTGCCAGGATGATGTCGGGACATACTTCGAATCATGAAAAATTTGAGAAGATGGCAGCAGAATTCGAAGGAAAGGAATCGGCATATCTGCTCAACTACGGGTACCAGGGTATGGTCTCAATAATTGATGCTCTGGTCGACAGGCATGACGTGATTGTATACGACTCGGAAGCGCATGCCTGTATCATGGATGGTTTAAGGCTTCACTTCGGCAAGCGGTTTGTATTTGCCCACAATGATATTGAGAGCTGCGAAAAACAGCTCCAGCGCGCGACAAAAATCGTTGAGGAAACCGGAGGAGGGATACTTGTGATAACAGAAGGCGTTTTCGGAATGGCAGGCGACCTCGGCAAACTTGACAAGATAGCCGCGCTGAAGAAAAAATATAATTTCAGGTTTCTAGTTGATGATGCCCATGGTTTCGGAACAATGGGTAAAACAGGTGCAGGTACAGGAGAACACTTTGGAGTACAGAACGATATAGATATTTATTTCGCCACATTTGCAAAATCGATGGCAGGTATCGGGGGATTCGTAGCCAGTACTAAGGAAGTGATAACATATCTGAGGTTCAATCTTCGCTCCCAGATATATGCAAAATCGCTTCCCATGGCAATGACACTTGGCGCTATCAAAAGGCTCGAAATCATAAAAGCACATCCTGAATATAAGGAAAAACTGTGGGTAATTGTGAATGCTCTCCAGAAAGGGCTCAGGGAAGCAGGGCTCGATCTTGGCAGAACCGAATCACCTGTTACCCCGGTCTTCTTCAAATGCCCCCTGTTCCAGGTCACACAGCTGATATTCGACCTCAGGCAGAACTTTGGGGTATTCTGTTCTGTTGTTATATACCCGGTTGTCCCGAAAGATGTCGTCATGCTGCGTCTCATCCCTACTGCTACTCACTCTCTTGAGGATGTTGAGTACACGGTGAAAGCGTTCAGGGAACTGAAGAGAAAAATAGACAATAATCTTTATCCTAACGAGGTAGCGGATTTTTCAAAGGTATAATTATTAGATACCCCTAAATCCCACCGAGGCTTCGCTCGGTACAAGCCTAAAGGGGACTTAATATTTGTAAACATTTTACCCTCCCCTTTAGAGCCTGTCCGGCCTCAGGCGGGAGGTGATGGGGGGCAGGGGGTAGAGACAGGGCTCACGATGAGGCTTTTTAGACCTTACTGCTACGCTTTTCGAACAAAATCCTTTCCTGTACGTTTTATATTTCAGATTTCCAATTAAAGAATCTGATTGAACTATATGGAACTTCACAGGAAAAATGTACTGAAAGGCTACAATATAATACTCTATTTTGCAGGCAGCATGATCATGAATGAGCCTACTGAAGAGTGTGTAATTGATTTCTGGAAGAATGGCAAACTGAGGAACCTCCCGGTATCGAGTTCAAACCCGAGATTTCTCAAGGCTGCTGAACTACTTAGAGATTCCTGCAATGATAAAACAAAGTGTAAGCAAGATCTTGCTCAGGATTTTTACAGGCTTTTCTCAGTATGCGGACTGCCCCTTGCACCTGCATATGCATCTATTTATTTAAAAAGAAATGGCAACCCGCCGGAATCAGCTGAAAAAGTTTCTAAATTTTATGAATCATATGGATGGAAATATAATTCCCGAACCAAGATCGGGGATGATCACCTTGGAGTTGAACTTCTTTTTCTGACAGGACTGATTGATAAGTATATGATTCTTGACGATGAACCCTGCCGGAGTGAAATGCGGAATGAGATAAGACGTTTTATAGATCATTATTTACTATCGTGGCTGGCGTACTGGAATGAAGACGTCCAGGAGCATGCAAAAACACTATGTTACAGAGGCATCGGTACTCTCATACAAGCCAGTGTGGAAGACCTTCATGGTCTCTTCTCCTGAATCAGATCATTATAGAAATTTACTGTCCGGATCAAATCCCCGGGGTTCTCGGTATTTATGCGGTTTCTGTTAATGAATTCTTTCATTTCATTTTTCCTGTCGCTGAATATCTTTAGCAGGCTCCTGCGGTTACTGACCGTGTACATTGTATTATCCTTGCGTATCCAGATTACCGGTACAGGATCAATCTCTAACGATTCATCATTTTTCAGCCTGTAGACATCATTGCCCATTCTGAGATTGGTAATATAGGTGGTTGAAGAGAGTTGTGATGTACCTCCATAGGCAGCCGGTCGCGGAGGTTGTGTAATCTCACCCTTGTGCTGTATGAAGAGAGAGACAGATTCATTGATAAGAACCTCATAGAAAACATTATCAAAAGGTACAAATTTTCTCTCATGTATATATACCGTATCAACATTGGAATACCTGATCATATCAAAGATCTGATTCTTCTGCATGAAAACCATCTTTCCCGTCACAACATTATAATTCAGAGCCAGAGGAATCTTCTCCATATTCTTCAATTTAACGACTCCCACGGAGAAATCAGGAAAAACAAATTGTTCCGGATTCTTTACAACATCCTGCTGGGCGTCTACTGCCAGTCCGGTAATTAAAAACAGACACGAAAAAAATGTAAAATATTTTATCATGGCTCTATACATGCTTCGGAAAAACAAAGTTCGGCTTAAAAACCCGTTCCGGCAAATTTTTATCACTGATTAACTTTTTTTGACTGTTTTATAACAGACCAGTTAAAAATTCGGATTGAAGAACCTCATAATTGCACCTATATAATATTCCCTCCAGCCTTCCGCGATCTCTGCAAAATCCGGATCAGGTATGTTAGTATGCTCAACGGTAACAATTGAATTTTCCCTGTCCGGTTGAATTGTTATGGTGACTATTGATTTTTCAGGCTGGTCACCAAAGTACCATTCCTGCGCAACCTTCCTGTTCTTCACGAATTCAAGGTTTCTGCCAGTGATATCTCCCTCCCACAATGAGAACTCACTTCCTGGTTTTTCTATCATCACCGCGGGATAACCCGACCAGAGTTCTATAGTATGAGGATTTGTAAGAGCAGCATAAACATCTGACGGTTCAGCGTTGATCTTAAAAGTCTTTTTGAATGTTTTCATGGAGATCTTATTTCTGTTTTTCCGATAAGTACCGTTCTGCATCTATTGCAGCCATACATCCGGAACCCGCGGCAGTCACTGCCTGCCTGTAATGGGGATCCTGAACATCTCCTGCGGCAAAAACACCCGGCACATTCGTTCTGGCAGTTCCGGGGACAGTTCTAATATAGCCGGTCTCATCTGTATCTATATATTTCCTGAAGACATCTGAATTAGGAGTATGTCCGATAGCCAGGAAGAAACCGTCTATTTTTATTTTAACCAGCTCCTCCTGCGGTGTTCCCTTTTTCCTTACAAGCACCGCTCCTTCCACTCCGTTCTCACCGAAAAGGTCAATAGCCTGGTGCTCCCACAATATCTCTATATTCCGCGTGTTCATCACTTTCTCCTGCATTGCCTTTGACGCCCGCAGCACGTTTCTCCTGACAATCATATAAACTTTATTGCATAGTCCGGCAAGATAGGTTGCCTCCTCGGCTGCAGTGTCACCTCCTCCGACAACAGCAACGTCTTTCTGCCTGTAGAAGAAACCGTCGCATGTGGCACAGGCCGAAACTCCCATGCCTGCATATTTTTTTTCAGCTTCAAGACCGAGATACCTGGCAATCGCGCCTGTGGCGATGATAACAGCATCAGCAAGAATCGCCTTATTTTCATCAATTATTACTTTATGGACTGGTCCTGAAAAGTCGACATCAGTGGCTACTCCGAACCTTATATCAGCGCCGAATCGTTCAGCCTGCTTCTGGAAGTCTTCCATCATCTGAGGTCCTGTGACTCCGTCCGGGTAACCCGGAAAATTTTCCACATCAGTCGTTGTCGTAAGCTGACCACCTGCCTGCATACCTGTATACAGAACCGGTTTAAGGTTAGCCCTGGCTGCATAAATGGCAGCAGTATAACCTGCAGGCCCTGATCCGATAATCAGACATCTCACTTTTTCAACTTGCTCAATATCAGCCTTCTCTGATCCTGCCTGAAGGTCCATGGGTTTGAATAGTTCCATATTTGAGTTGATTATGAAGTAAAATTAAATATCCAAATTTCTTTAATTAACAATGAGTTACTTGTTCTGTTAAAACCAGGAACCAGCAACCAGGAACCAGCACCTTGTGCCAATATCCACAAATATGATCATTTATTCAGATATTTCAATAAGAAGATGCGTATCGGCCAGCAGGGTTATAGTCTCGCCTCCCTTCATTTTGAGACCAATGACACTTAAATCACATGTACCCCACCCGTGAAGGCCGATAAATTGTGAGAAATCATCAGCATTGTCAAATCTGGCTGAAATCAGCGTTTTATCTTTAAGGTTAACAATTAAGGCGCTGAAACCTGATACATCCTTAAAATAATCTTCCCATCGCGATGCCCCGTTCATTAATCCGAGCTTTCCTTTTACCAGGACTGTATTCTGTCTGAAATCAAC
>Ga0172362_10001379_pt1 | contig 20735 bp, 23 predicted proteins | sample LakKivs1_kivu2a2_FD_114534 | JGI IMG/M metagenome (GOLD analysis project Ga0172362, IMG submission 114534) | Sediment microbial communities from Lake Kivu, Rwanda - Sediment s1_kivu2a2 | ecosystem: Environmental > Aquatic > Freshwater > Lake > Sediment | place: Rwanda: Western Province, Lake... | reverse complement strand
TGAGAAAATGGTATCGCGAAAACAAGTGCCTTTAAAGCTACTGGTAAAGTGTCGAAATCAGCAAACATTGTGATAAACATTGGTATCAATGCAAGCATTGTAATCGGGAACGTGAGTGTTTGTGCGCTTTTGTAGTTCTTCGCAAATGTTCCAAATAGCATGCACAAAGCAAGTCCAGCAATGAGTGTTACGAATAGTGATATGCCTATGAGCAGGTAGTCCTGAGCAGAACTTAGAACCAAATGATATTGAGCAAGATTTGTTCCGCCAGATAATTGGAATCCTTGGAAGTAATAGCTCATACCAATCATGTAGATTATGGATAACATAAGTCCTATGACCGCAGCTGCAACAATTTTTCCTGTGACGATACTAGTTCGTTTGACAGGTAGAGTTAGTAGGGTCTCTAGTGTTTTGTTTTCTTTTTCCAAAGCCATGGATGTAATAACTATGCCTCCTGCCATGATGATGATCATCATCATAACAATAGGGATGAGTAGGGATTGAGAAGACAGCATACTGACGATAGCGTCTGGTGATATGTTTGTGAATTCACGGTCTTTGAAATACGTAGTTTCAATCTTTTTTGTAGGTGAAAGAACAAAAGAGGCGTTAATAGAAGATTCGTTACCTTTGATTATGTCTGTGGAAATGTTCGTGTTGATGTATGCAATTAAAGATTGGAAAATACTTGTTGATATAGTATCGAGTATTCCTGCGCCTTTCATGATCCAATATACTTCGATTTCTCCAGGTGTTTCATTATGTATCTGTTTAGTGAAATTCTTTGGTATGACTATAAGTGCAACTCCATCTTTTTGTTTAACAGTATCTATACCTATTTGTTTGTCATTAAGTGAGGTTGAGTTATATACTGACCTTGCATTGTTATGAAGAATCGATGAAGCTATTGTGCCATATGTGCCGTTATCTGCATCTATAATTCCAATGACGGGTTTTTCCATCGCCTTTTCTTGTATCCCCTGTATGCTGTTGCCCATTGTACCAAAAATGATTGCAACTATGATAATCGGTAAAAAAGTCGCTGGTGTCATTAATTCCTTCATTTCTTTTTTAATTATGTTGCCAAGTGAGCTCATTCATGCACCACCTGAGTAAAAACTTCTTCGATGTTATTTGCCTTGTATTTCTCCATCAATGATTTTGGTTTACCCTCCTCAACGATTCTACCATCTGATATCAAGGCAATACGTTCACATAGATACTCTACTTCAAGCATATTGTGAGAAGAAAGCAATACTGTTGTTCCTTTTTTTGCAGTGTCTTTTACAAGTTTTCTAATTTCCTGTGCGTTTATTACATCCAAACCTGAGGTTGGCTCATCAAGTATAGCAAGTTTTGGGTTTATCATCAACGCCCGCCCAACCAACAGGCGTCGCATCATACCTTTGCTATATGTATCAACCCTATCATCGATTCTTTCGCCTAGCTCTGCTATCTCTATTCCTTTTCTAACTATTTCTTGGTTTTGTTTTGCATCAAAGAAATTTGCAATAAACTGAAGATATGCCCGCCCAGTCAGATTTTTGTAAGCACCGGCGTCCTCAGGTAAGTAACTAATTATTTTACGGATTTTATCAGCATCTTTTTCAATATCGTAATTCATAATTTTAACTGAACCTGATGTAATCTTTAGTAAGGTTGAAATAACTCTTAGCACCGTTGTTTTACCTGCGCCGTTAGGTCCTATGAGACCAAAGATCTCGCCTTCGTTAACATTGAATGAAATGCCTTTTACAGCCTGTATTGCTCCATAATGTTTTTCGAGATTTTTTACCTCAACAGCAGCCATAATCTCCTCTTCCTAAGTTATTAAATAATATCTTCACTAAGAACCATACAACTTATTTTTTAGTCTTATCTTTAAGATATTCTCTCCTTATGCCTTCTGTCATCTTGCCATCTTCTACTATCAAAGCACCGATATATCCGCAATCTTTGCATTTCCATTTCTGGCGGTCGTACGGCAGAACCCAATCGACATTTAATGAACCGCACTTTGGACAAAACTTCATGATTCTACCTCCACAGATGTACTGTAGTCGCAATCATACAACAGGTTATAATAATTTACCATCTTTAAGACAATAAGGTTAAAAATACCAATATCTGATAATAAAAACAAAAATTTTTGGAGAAATGACGTTTGAAACCAAAAGAACTGTTTAAGAAATTTCATTACAACGGGCTGGTAATAGAACTTCACCCAGAGGTTTACGAGCCTGCTGAAGATACTTTTCAGCTACTTGAGGCTATCAAAGTTAAAAAATGTGATTCTGTTTTGGAAATTGGAACTGGCTGTGGAATTGTTGCACTTGAATGTTCACGCCGTGGAGCAAACGTTGTATGTACTGATATCAACCCTCACGCTATTGAAATTACTAAACACAACTATCTAAAAAATAAACTGTTGTTAAATGGTAAAATCGATGTTAGACAAGGCGACCTTTTTTCAGTTATTAAACCAAATGAAAAATTCGACGTTATAGTTTTCAACCCTCCTTATCTACCAACAGATTCTGCGGAAAGAGTCGATGGTACAGGCTGGTTTGATGTTGCAACCGATGGTGGTTTAGATGGTCTTTTTTTCACAAAAAAATTCATTTTAAATCTGTCTAAATATCTTCGCCCAGGTGGTAAGGGATATTTTGTTTTTAGCTCACTGTCTGATAGAGAAAAACTTGATAAATATCTTTTTAAATCCAAATTAAAGTCAGAGGTTGTACTGAGTCGGTGGTTTAATGACGAGCAAATTAATATCTATTGTGTATACTTTTAGATGATTGGGGATTGAATAATATTGAAAAATTTAACGAACTTAAATCTAAACAAAACAAAAGCCATGAAGCTTATCCTACTGTTTGGGGTTATAAGTTTACTTGGTGACGTGATTTATGAGGGAGCAAGAAGCGTTAATGGCCCTTATTTAGAGATACTCGGTGCAAATGCTGCTATAATTGGATTTGTTGTTGGAGCCGGTGAATTTTTAGGTTATGGCATTCGTCTTGCTTCAGGATATTTTTCTGACAAGACAAAATCATACTGGTTTTTCACAATTATGGGGTACGGGTTACTATTTACAGTTCCGTTAATGGCGTTAGCAGGGGTATGGCAACTTGTTGCATTGTTCATTATATCTGAAAGGATAGGCAAGGCACTACGCTCTCCATCAAGAGATACAATTCTTTCTCATGCAACTAAACAGGTTGGCACAGGACTTGGGTTTGCAATTGCTGAGGTTTTAGACCAGATTGGTGCGATAATAGGTCCTCTTATTTTTTCGATTTTTTTCTTTCTTGTCGGTGCCTCTGGTAAAGCAATCTCTGATTATCAGACAGGATACTGTTTCTTATGGGTTCCGTTTATCTTGCTGATGATTGTTATTATATTCACTTATTTCTTGTTTAAAAATCCTCAGGAACTTGAAATAGCTGTCGTGATAAAGAAAGAAGATGAGAATTTTTCTAAAATTTTTTGGTTGTATACTTTATTCAGTTTTATAACCACTTTTGGTTTTGTTAACTTTGCTTTGATAGGTTATCATCTCAAGGTTCATAATATTCTTTCTGATGCCTATATTCCTCTTTTGTATGCAGTTGCTATGGCTATCGATGCGATTATGGCATTGGTGATTGGTAAAACATATGATATTATGAAAAATAAGAAGAAAAATGATAATGCTGGTCTTTTTGTTTTACTTGTAATTCCCATTTTATCTATGTTTATTCCATTGTTGGCTTTTTCGATGAATTATAAATTTATCATAATAAGCATGATTTTGTGGGGAATGGTCATGGGAGCACATGAAACTGTTATGAAATCTGCAATTGCTGATATAACTCCTTTAAAAAAGAGAGGAACAGGATATGGGATTTTTAGTACATCTTATGGACTTGCAATTTTTGGAGGTAGCGTGATGGTAGGGTTACTTTATGATGTTTCTATTCCTACCTTAATTGTAATTGTCATAGCAATTGAAATTATCGCGATACTGTTTTTTTACATAATGTGGATGGATATAAAAACAAAAATTGAATACACAGGATAGTGTCTGTTAAAGAAATCCAAGCAAAATCTGTACTTCGCACACAAAATAAAATCGAGTCGTGGTTTTTGTCATACTATGGTATGAATCTTTATCGCGGGTGTGCCCATAATTGTGTTTATTGTGATGGACGTTCTGAGAAGTATCGTGTGGATGGCGAGTTTGGCCAGGATGTTGCTGTAAAGATCAATGCCGTTGATGTTTTACGTAAAGAACTAAAATCCAAAATCAAACGAGGTTCTGTCAAAAAGGGTTATATGCTTGTTGGTGGGGGTGTTGGTGACAGCTATCAACCAGTTGAAGAGAAATATAAACTTACTAGACGAACACTTGAGCTTTTAACTGGTTATGACTGCCCGGTTCATGTTCTAACAAAATCAACTTTGGTGAAAAGAGATTTCGATTTACTTAAAAAAATCAATGAAAAAAACCGAGTTATCATCAGTTTCAGTTTTTCGTCAGCCGATGATAAAATCAGCAAGATTTTTGAGCCGGGTGTTACACCACCAAGCAAGAGGCTTGAAGTAATGCGTTTTTTCAAAGAAAACGGGATGGCCGTTGGTATGTTTTTACTCCCTGTTATACCATTTATAACAGATACGCCTGATGTTATGTATGAAACCGTTAAAAAGGCAAGCGAAGTCGGTGTTGATTTCATAATATTTGGTGGAATGACACTTAAGGATGGTAGGCAGAAAGACTATTTTTTCAAAGCTTTGCAAAATAATTATCCTGAACTTGTTGTAAACTACCATAACATTTACAAGGGCGATAAATGGGGTAATGCTGTCGGTGAATACTACGATAGTATAAACCAAGCATTCCATGCTATAACAAAGGAATACAGGATTCCAAGACGTATCCCGCCATCTCTTTATCAGGATATTTTGAGTGAAAACGACAAGGTGGTCGTTATACTGGAGCATCTGGATTATCTCTTAAAATTACAGGGAAAACGTTCTTCTTATGGTTATGCTGCTTATTCTATTTCTAAACTTAAAGATCCTTTGTCTTTCCTGAAAAATGATTTACAAAGCATTAAAGGTGTGGGTAGAGTGACTGAGAATTTTATACTTGAAATACTAAATACTGGTAGATCGCTTTATTATGAAAAACTCTTGGTTGGGTAATTTATTCTTAAAAAAATATAAGTACTGTTTGATTGATTTCCTTATCATATTATTTGGGATGGATTGATGAGAAAAACTATATCTTTAAAGTTGACTCCTGATGAGGAGCGAATAATTGATTTAATGCATGAAAAAGGTCTATCTTATAGCGTTCTTTTGAGAGATGCATTAAGACATTACTTTAAATTGGTAGACCAGACGGTTTACCGTTCTACAGAGGAAGAGGTAAACCAGGAAGTAGACTCGGTTTACCAATCTACAGGAGAAGTGGTAAACCAGGTAGACCAAACGGTAAACCGTTTTACAGGAGAAGCGGTAAACCAGGTGGTAGACCGGGTAGACCAAACGGTAAACCCGGTAGACCAGGGCGATAACTATCTAAATCTCTACATAGACCAACTAAACACAAGAATGCGCCAACTTGAAAGTGAAATCCAGGATTGGAAGAACAAATATACAGTAGAAGTTGAGTATTTAAAAAAGTCATATAACTTGCTTCAAGCTGAATATCACAGCCAAGTTAAAGATTCGATTAAACGAATCGATGATAAATTCGATCGCCTGATGTTTTATCTTGAAGAATCTCGTAAACCTTCTTTGCAAACCATGGATTTATCTGGAACAAAAAAAGAAGTTGAGCCCGACTATGATTTTGTAAAACCCAGCAAAAGAAAAAAAATTGAGAAACCAAAAAAAGGCTGGGTTTTTAGAATGTACAGAATGTAAAAAAATTATTTTACAAAACTTTTTTAGGGTGAACAATATCTATCCGACATTAACATTTATATACAACAAAAAGCTATCCCGGTATTAACTAGGAGTGGATGGATGTGGGAAAGACTATAGGGTTAAAACTAAGTGAAAAAGAGGAACGCATAGTTGGTCAATTAACTAGAGAAGGGATAAGTCATAGTGAACTACTGAGAGATGCCTTATGGCAATATTTTACTACACCTAGTAAACCAATTAATCATACCAAGCACGATGAGGTTAACATCGGTTTAGAGAACGTTAACCCGATAGTCCGTGATTATATAAGTCATCTGAAAGAAGAAATAGGTCAGTTGCGAGAAGAAAACGCTAAACTGCAAGAACAAATTGAGAGCGAAATGAGCAGGTTACACGGTCAGATATACAGGATTTCTACAAATAGCGAGATGTTCAGAAATACAACACTCCAGAGAGAGACAAGATCTTTATCTGATATACATAGTGATATCGATAATTTTCTGAAAAAAGAGAAGAAAATCTAATTTCTAGGTTAAAAAATTGCGAAAACAATTTATCATACTTCTACTTTCTTTGAATTAAGTGTTTTAACATGCCAGATAAAGAAGTTAGCAAATATACGACAGAAGATTTAATTAAAACTGTTAACAAACTGCTTAAATTTTCTCAGGATGAAAAAATAGATCCATCAATCTTTCTGCATTCACTGATTTTTATTTCTGAGCTTATGATTAAGAACTATCATTTCGTCCCAAAAGATATTGCCGAAATCAGGCGGCAATCAAAAAAAGTAGTTGACGATTTAAGTAAGATGCCACCGAAACCCTAATATGTTTTTTCCTCGGGTGTATCGTTAAATGATTTCTTTTATTCGATCAAGGATGAAACATTTTTCTTCTTTAGTAAGTTCTTTATCTAAACGTGGATACAAAACTTGTTCTTCGTATTTTTGATGTTTTATTAATTGTTCTCTAAGACGGAAACCATCATACGGTATCTTTCTGTATAACTGATTTTTTATTACTGCAAGCTCGTTAAGAATCGCAGTGTGTTCTTTCGATATCTCTAAAAATAAATTGTATTGCTCTTCTTTTTCTTCAGCATTAAATGAAGTAAATACAACTTTTTCTTCAGTAAATATATGTTTTTCAAGATTCCATTTTAATGCGTCAAAAGAACTGATTTTATCATTTACGTCGAAGTCATCTACTTGTTCAAATACATACAGTAAAGACAATAATCGTAGGTGATCTTTTATCATAATTGATGATATATTATGCAAGGTTCTCATTTTTTACCTCAAACCATACAATTTCATAAACTTTTTTTATCATCTTTCTTTTTTGCAATTGTTTTTGTTGGCAAAAATCTCATAAATAAATCTATTGCTTTTTCTTGTTCACCGTAGCGCCACGAAAAGCTCAACTTTTTTCCAATGATTGAACTTGGATGTTTTTCATACAATCTAATATCAAAGGTAAATATACCAAATTTAACTTCTTCTATACTGTTATAATTTATAATAAAATTTTTTTTATGAGATTCGATGAATTTTCCAAGGTCTTTTTCAGTTTCTTCTATGTCTTTAATTTTCTTGAGAATAATTTCGTCTTGTCTCATCAACAGATATGGATTTTTATATTTGATTGGAGAATATCTGGGGTCTTCAATATAAAAATAAATAAGCCGATTATCTGTAAAGCAAAGGATATAATAGTCACCTGCAAATTCAACAAGAATTTTTCCTGATATTTTTTCTTCCATATTTTTTTCCCCTCAAACTACAAAAGATTATTTTTCTTTTGATAAATAATATAGTATTGCAAATGAAAAAATCATGTAGATTACACTCAAGATTCCAAAAATATTCATCGAGCCTATACCAATTGATAATACAATATAAAAAAACACTAACAATGCTGAGGTAAATGCAAACCCAAATTTTGATCTGCTCATTTTATCTCATATATTCCTTATATCTTATTAACATTTTTGGAGACAAAAACATTGATTATATACATCTTAAGTACAGGTAAGATGCGGGATAAACAGCAATAAAAAAAGTAAATGTTTTAAGTACAAATGCTAGTCCGAAAAAGAAAAAAATCATGATGAATGCCATCTCTTTTTTATTTATTGTTTTCATATCTTTTCGCTTTCTATTCTCTCCATAATAGTTTATAAAGATTGTTTGACAAATCTAACCAAAAAGAGAGTTTTACATCGATTTCACTACATTATAATAGCTACATTTTTTCTTTAAAATTAGTATAGAAAAATGTTTTTTTATAGAATTAATTATTGTATAATTCCCAGCTTTTTCATTTTGCTATAATTCTCAGGATGTTTCTCAAAATACGTACGAACCGGGTCAAGAATCTTGTTTATGTAGTCTGTTGTAGCATTCTTAACATCAAGTGGGTGAAGACCACCAGCAAACGCTTCTTCAAGCTCTTTGTAACTTACAAACTCGAGGTTCCCACCAAACTTTTCAGGTCTCTGGATTAAAAACACTTCACCTTTGAGTTCAGGGAAAACAACATACTTGCACATCTCAAGTATCGGGTTTCCTTCAACTTGCTTCTCAGGACAAAATGCTTTACTTATCTTCTTCTTCACACTTTCAGGATCATCATGAATTGAAATCATCGAGTCTGGTTTACTCTTACTCATCTTTGCTTCAATAGGGTCCATACGACCACCTGCCTGCAAACCAGTCAAAAGTGGCGTATGCAAGGCAACCGGTGATTTCTTCCCAATTTTTTTTGAAACATCACGGGCAAGCATGTGTGCATGTCGCTGGTCCATACCGCCATAGGCAACATCCAATTCTAAATAGAATATGTCTGATACTTGCATCGCAGGATAGAATAATTTTGATAGATCTTTGTCTGCTTCCTCTTCATCTCTTCCCATGATATCCATTGCTCGTTTCACCCGAGCCACCGATGTTGCTTTCGCGGTTTTCAAGACGAGCTCCCAATACTTTGGATCACTAACATAATCGCTTGCATAAACAAATCTTACTTTATCTTTGGAGACACCCATCGCAGCAAAACAGTCTTCCATATATTTTCCGCAGAGTTTTATTTTTTCAAGATCTCCACCAAGTTTATCATTGATATACGCATGCCAATCCGCAAGCAAAATTGTAAAATCAAAACCGCAATCCAGAAAATCCTTAATCTTGTTCGTACAAATCTTCCAACCAATGTGAACAGTGCCAGACGGCTCGAAACCTATATATGCCTTAGGTTTTGGTTTATTTAAAACAATTTTAAGTTCCTCAACTGTAACAACTTCTTCCGTGTTACTAGTTATTTTTTCTAACTTGTCCATGATTATCTTCTCTCAAGTTTTCTTACAGCCCGCTCGATTATCTGCGACGTTGCACCAAGATAATTCTTTGGGTCTAAAGCCTTGTTAACTTCGGCTTGCGTAAGTATTTTAAGTCTCTTGTTTTCTTCCAAAAAAACCTCTTTCAAAGACTTGTTTTTCTCAATAGCTTTCATCGATAGCTTACGCATAAGTTCATGCGCCTCACCACGTCCAAGCCCGTTTTCTATAAGCTTAGTCATCAATGATTCAGCCATGGGAAGACCTTTTGATATCTCCATGTTTTTCTTCATCCGCTCCGGAAAAACCTTCAGATTTTTGAACACATCATTGGTTTGAAAAACAATCCAATCAGTCAAAATTAATGAATGAGGCAAAATGAAACGCTCACCAGACGAATTACACAGATCTCTCTCATGCCATTGAATTGCATTCTCAAATGTTGGAGTCATAAAACCACGAATCACACGAGCCAAACCGCAGATTTGCTCACACGTAATTGGATTTCGCTTGTGCGGCATTGTTGAGGAACCAACTTGCTTCTTTACTTCAAATGACTCAGCTACTTCACCTATCTCATCTCTTTGAAGATTACGAACTTCAGTAGCAAATTTTTCCATACTTGTAGCAATATTACACAAAACAGCAACAAGCTCATTGTACCTATCACGGTCAACAATCTGCGTAGAAACATCCTCAACACCAAGCTTCAGATCACCTAGCATAAAATCTTGGATTTTCAATGCATGTTTTCCAAGAGCAGCACCAGTACCAACAGCACCAGAAAGTTTTCCGACAAGTAAACGGCTTTTGCATTCATACATGCGTTCAAGATGTCGCTCAACTTCCATAGCAAAACCCGTCATCTTAAGCCCAAAAGTTATCGGAATCGTATGCTGCCCATGAGTTCTACCAAGCATAATTGTATTCTTATGTTTCTTTGCAAGACCCAGTAATGTTATTCTTAGTTCTTTCAAACCTTTTTGTATGCAGGTTGTTGCAGCAGCAAACTGCAAAGCATTTGCTGTATCAACAATATCATAGCTTGTTGCACCGAGATGGACATATTTCCCTGCATCTTTTTTACATACTTCACTAAGACCTCTAATAACAGCCATGATGTCGTGTTTTGTTTCAGCTTCAATCTTTTTCACACGTCCAATGTCTACATATTCTATCGAGGCTTTCTTAGAAATTTCATCAGCAGCACTCTTTGGGATATTACCAACTTTTGCATGAGCACGAGCAAGAGCAGCCTCAACATCCAATAAAAACTGCAGGCGTTGTTTCTCGCCAAAGACATATTTTATTTCTTTCCTACCATACCTGAAATCAAGCGGACAAATTGCATTCTCCATATCAAATCTCCAATCCAAGAATCAATTATTCCTTAATTTCTTTTTCCACAAAGGTATAATTTATAAGGACAAAATTATTACAAGATGACGTTCCGGGGGAGAAAACGATGGTCTATTGTCCAAAATGCGGTAATAAAAACAGGGATGATGCCGAATATTGCATAAAATGCGGCGCATCTTTAGATAGTAAGAAAAACAATTACGAGAAGTTTCAGACGCCATCTCTAGGGAAACAGGTTGAGGATTTCACTGAAGAGGTTGAACAAATCGGAAGAAAAGCAGGTAAAATGATTGAACAAGGAGCAAAAACTATAGGTGAAGAACTTGAGGGTAAATCTAAATCAGATGAATACAGAAAACTTTACAGGTCCGGAAAAAATAGAATCTTGGGTGGTGTGTGCGGTGGCGTTGCAGAGTACTTCGGGATTGACCCAATCTTAGTTCGTATACTCTGGGGAATTACAGTATTTTTCTTTGGGTTAGGAATTATACTGTACGTCCTCTTTTGGATATTTGTTCCCAGAAATCCTGTGCATAGTTGGAATTAGTGTTGTCTAACCACACGATCCACTAGACACAGGCATCGGCGTGTTTCTTTAATGTCATGTACGCGAACAATATCTGCACCATTAGCAACAGCTAGGCAAGCAGCTGCTAGACTACCCTCAAGCCTCTCTGTAGCAGGTAGCGGTTTATTTTTTTCACCACATATATTCCCTATAAAGGTTTTTCTTGAGGCACCAACTATTATCGGGTAACCAAGTTTTTTAAACTCAGAAAGTCGCTTTAATATCTCACAGTTGTCCTCAATGCCACGTCCTGTCCGCTTCCCAAAACCGATACCTGGGTCAATTATTACGTTCTCTTTTTTTATGTCGCTAAAAACCGCGTAGTCAGTCCTCTCTTTTAGAAAGGTGTATATCTCTTTCACTACATCGTCATACGCTGGATCAATCTGCATATCCCTTGGGTTACCCTTCATATGCATTAGACAAATAGGAACATCATATTTTGCTACGACGTTTGCCAGTTTTTTGTCACCGCGAAGAGCACTAATATCATTAATCATACTGGCACCTAGGTCTAACGCTTTTTTTGCAACCTCGGATTTGTAGGTGTCAACCGAAATTGGGACATGCAACTTACCAACAAGTTGCTCTAAAACAGGAATGATGCGGTTTTTCTCTTCATCTAATGAAACAGATGCAGCACCTGGTCGTGACGACTCGCCACCTATGTCGATAATGTCTGCGCCTTCTTTTTCCATTGTTATGGCTCGGTTAACTGCCAGTTCCAATGAATAATATTTCCCGCCATCTGAGAACGAGTCAGGTGTGATATTCAAGATACCCATAACAATTGTTCTTTCGTCTAAATCAAATATTTTATTTCTTATCTTAAAAATCCTCATTTTACTCCCTTTAAAACCATGGCTATTTCTTTTGCAATTTCTTTCAACCTAGAGTAATGCCTATTCAGTTTACAAACAAGTTCGTTTAAATGTTTAATAGTACCAATAATTAGTATGTCACCGGTTTTATCATGTAATTGAAACGTGTTTTTTGGTACAGCAACCTCGCCACCGATGGAAAGCATATCTTGTTTGATTATTATAGCATCCTGCAGTAGCACGTTTTCTAGTTTGATGACCTTTGAGACTGCCTTTGGAGCCATTATTTCTATACTCTGCGGGTCGCTACCTATCTTTTTGATTTCTTTTCTCGCATCTTGGAGTGTTTTAACATCAATAAACTTAGGGTTGTATTTTGTCACAAGAACATGGAATACGTTTTTTCTATATCAAATATTTGTAGACGGAGACTTAAGACCTTACAGCCAATATAACATAAGATACTTGAAGATCAAGAAGAACAATTAAATAATCGAGTAGCTTTTTCATTGTTGTAGTTTATAAAATAAAAGATGAAGCGGAACTCTTTTCAGATAATATTTTTGATTTTGCGTAATGCAAGTCTGATAATAGTTGGATTGTTATTACGTAGAGCAAAATTGAATTGGCGAATCCAATACATAGGATTAGTATAGAAAGAAAAATTGGCTTTGTTACAAAGTTTATCGATTTCTTCTGAAGTATATAATGCTAAATCTCGTTTTTTACAGCTCTTTACAGAAGTCTCTTCAGGACTTAGTTTTCCTTCACTTACTGCTTGTTTCCAAATTGATGAGCCCGCAGTATATTCAAAATGATTAAACACTGCATGGTCAATATCTAATGATTTAGCAAACTTAATTGTATTATTGATTTGTTTTTTGGTTTCATTAGGGGCGCCAAGGATGAAGTTCGCATCAATCATAAAACCCATTTCTTTACTTAATTTAATTGCATTTCTTACTTGCTGCAGAGTGATTTTTTTATTATAATAATCAAGTATTTCTTGATTACCTGATTCAATTCCAAAGGATATAAGCTCGACACCCGCATCTCGCAGTTTCTGATACAATTTCCTATCTGCTGAGTCAACACGAGCATCAATGATCCAAAATGAAAGGTCATATCGTTGTTTTAGTATATGATCCATTATTTGTTCCACTCTTTTTTTATCAGCAAGAAAATTATCATCTGCAAACGCAATCGAGTTATATCCCGCATTTACTAGTTCATCAATTTCTTGAGTGGTATTTGTTACAGAGCGTCTTCTGTATTCCGAAAAACAGGTTAGCTGACAAAATGTACAGCGATTAGGACAGCCACGTGAACTAATTAAAGAAGTAGCTTTCCCTTTCATGGTTTTCATTCCAAGCATGTGCCCATACTCATATTTTTCTACTAGATGGCGAGCGGGAAACGGGATAACATCAAGATTCTCTATTTGTTCATTTGGTTTTGTCGTATGAATCTTACCATTTTGCAGATAGGTCAACCCTGGAATTGAAGAAAGTTCTCGTTTTCCTTCAAGAGCATCTGTAATAGGGCCGATAATTAATTCTCCTTCCCCTTTTACACAAATATCGGCATTATGACTGATTAGCGTTTGTTCAGGAAAAAGCGTACAATGCGGCCCACCAATTATAATGGGCATATCTGGAGATATTTGTTTGATTTTTTTTGTTAATGTTATTGAATTTTCAAACTCTTTTTGATCACTATATATTGTCAATCCAACTACATCAGCAGACTTGACCGCTCTCTCAAAAGCATTATCCTCAAACTTTTCTGCGTTATAATCAATGATTTCAGCTGAATGTCCATGAAGTTCCACCATTCTAGCAAGATATAGTACTCCAAGAGGAGGAAGAAATGCACTGGCACCACGAATATATCGTGATAAATAAAATCCTATTGAAGGGAAAATAAAAAGGTATTTCATTTTCGATCAAACCTCAGAATATTTTGTGGTTTTACTATCAAAAGGTATCTTTTTTCAGCATAAACTGCAGTCTGCTCTAATTTTTTTATATGTTTTCCCCCGTAACAGCCAGGTTATAACTTCCTTTCCTTTATAAAAATTTTTCTACAAAATAAGCTTTTTCAGCTAAATTTTAGAAATCCAAAAAACATTTGTTTTTCTAGTGTGATAAGAAGATTTATGTTTTCTTTTTGTTAAATTCAGCTAATAAAATTAATACGTCCGGTGAGACCGTGCATAAAAAAAGAACAAGTAGGATAGCATCACGGTTTTTTATCAAAAAAACCTCTAGCGGAGACAGACCTTGATAATAACTCCAAGCTTCAGACGGCAGATTATCAGGTTCTTTTGGTACAGGATTTTGTATCACAAATATTGCAACTACGCCCCATACAATCAATGAAAACACTAGAAAGATTGCAGTTTTTTTCTTTTTCTCCATCCTCTCAAATACTGTGAATGCTGGTTAGAATATTAACATTTTTTGGAGATAATCTTTTGCTTCTCCAATTGTAAAAAGAGAACCAGTTACACAAATCAAATCAGCTTTGTTTGCAATTGATTTTGCATATTCTATCGAATCTGGAATTAAATCTTTTACAACAATTTTTTTCTTGTAACCAGATTTTTCTATCATCTCTTTGAGTTTCATTGGTTCGCAAGCTCGGCTATTGTGAGACTTTGTTAATATAATCGTATCTGCTAAAGGAACAATAGTCGATATAATGGAAGTAATATCTTTATCAGCAAGAATTCCTAGAACTAGGACTAATTCATCGTAGCCAAAATCTTCATCTAAAGTTCTTTTGAGAGTTTTCATTCCATCTGGATTATGGGCCCCATCAAGTAAAATGAATGGATCATGACCTACTAACTCCAGTCTTCCAGGATTTGTTGCTTTTGAAATGCCGTCGATTACGCTTGCTTCAGGTATGTAAACTCCATTCATTTGGATGTTTTCTATAGAGACTATGGCAAGAGCTATGTTTTCTCCTTGGTGTTTTCCAAGCATGGATGTTTTGACAGAGTAATCTGCCAATTCACCTTTTATAATGAATTCTTGTCCTTGCGTATCAAAATATACTCTCTTCCATCTTTTTTCATCTATGATGTGAATTTTTGAATTTTTCTCTTCTGCTACATTTTTTATAACAAGTAGTGCGTCACCTTTGGCGGCAGTGTTAACAGGAACATTTTCTTTTATAATTCCTGCTTTTTGTAGTGCTATATCTTTTATTGTTTTTCCTAGAATGTCGGTATGCTCCAGCGAAATGTTCGTTATCACACTTAGCATAGGCTGAACAATATTTGTTGCATCATATTTGCCACCAAGCCCCACTTCAACCACTGCAAAATCAACACCCTCATCACTAAAGTATTGGAATGCAATGGCGGTAACAATTTCAAAAAAAGTTGGAGTGTTTCCATTCTTGATCATTTCGTCTACAATTGGTTTTATTTTACCAGCAAGTGCAGCGAGTTTTTCATCTTGGATCTCTTTATCGTCGACAGACATGCGTTCAGAAAAGCGCTGTAGATGAGGAGATAAATAAACTCCTACTTTGTACCCGCTGGTTGTTAAAATAGATGCTAAGAATCTGCATACCGATCCTTTGCCGTTTGTCCCAGCAACATGTATGATTTTGTAATTATTATGAGGGTTACCTAGTTTCTTAACAATGTGATCGATTCTTTCTAAACCTAGTTTTATGCCAAATCTCTCAAAACTATTAAGCCAATTCAGCGACTCTTCGTAGTTCATATTCAACAACTAATAACCTTCAGGATATAGTACGTCAGGTATCATTTTGTATTTTCTTTTCCATGATTCGCCAGGTAGGATCTTTACTTTTCTGTCAACTATTTTCAGTCTTCCTTCTGCAAAAAGTTGTATGGTTCTTGGCAGTATCTGATGTTCTACATCCAGGATTCGGTTTGCAAGGCTATCGCGGTCATCGTCAGGTTGGACTTTTACTGCAGCCTGTAGAATGATGGGCCCATGGTCCATTTCTTCATCCATGAAATGGGTTGTGCAACCAGAGATTTTTACACCATATTTCAATGCATCGCCCTGTCCATCTGTTCCTTTAAACGAAGGAAGTAATGTAGGGTGGATGTTGATTAGCTTGCCATACCATTTTTTAACAAAAGATGATGATAGTATTTTCATGTAACCTGCGCCAACGACAAGTTCTACGTTATTTTCCTCTAGTAGTTTGTTTATCTCTTTTTCGTGTTCTGTTTTGTCTTTTCCTTTTGGGTCGACAAAAAATGCTTTTATCTTGTGTTTTTCTGCTCTTTTTAGGGCATATGCATCTTTGTTGTCGCTTATCACAACTGCTACTTCCGCGTCTATCATTTCTTTTTCAGATGAGTCTATTATGCTTTGTAGGTCTGTTCCTCTTCCAGATGCCAGTACGCCTAATTTTAGTTTTTTAACCATATCAACCACATTTAACCTACTGCTTTAGGGTGGCAGTTTTTGTTGGTCCTCCCCTTTTTATGTTTGCTGTATACTTTGGTCTGTTTTTGTTTTTTTCTGTCTATCTAATATAAATATTGGCTAATAATAAAATATTTATATTAAAATATTATTTAAAAAATTAAATGAAGACAAATAAAAATCAGAAAATACAGACAAAAATCGGACTAAAACTCATAACAACAACACTACTTCTATCCTGTCTAATAATGATACTTACCACACCAATACATGAAGCCGCACACTGGGTACTATCAGACATAGACCCATACATAGACCCAGTAGAATTCCACTTATTTGACGAACGATCCATACAAAACGGAGGACGCATACTATCATCAGCATTAGGATGCGTAGTAGTAAAAGAATCATACCCCGGGGCATTCAAAGATAGACCACAATGGGCAGACACCCTACAAGAAATAATATGCATATCAATACAAATAATAATAACATGTATAATAGTAATAAAGGCGCTCCCACGTATTTTTAAAAATAAACAATCAAACCCACAAATCGCCTAAACAAAAATTTTCTTTATTTCATTCAACGGTGCATCTGTTTTAAAACCATTTGCACTAAAATGAGTCCTAGCAACGACATATCCTTTTTTCTGTAGTTTTTCAAAAATGTTTTTCCTCCTGGGCGCAGATTTTTTCAACGAAGAAGCCAAACCACTGACAGTATAAAAAAAGGCTGGTGCATCGACCTCCTCCTCAAATAAAGACAGCAACTTCCAAATCTCATGTCTGGTGTTTAACTCCTTTTTAAAAAGAATGGTCCTAAGTTCCTGTAAAGCCCGTTTATCATGCAATTTACCCATCCAAAGCGGACCAACATCAACACTTTTGCCAACATATGAACCTATTTTCTTAGAGTTTACAATAGACAACTTATCTATTGAATCGTTAGCATAATCTACACCATTTTTAACTCGTACATACAACCTAAAATAATAGTCAGTGGAATAGCAAACCAATGGTTCAATGCCCTTATCGTATTTACCCGCCTCCCTGCAAATAAAACCAAGTAGTATACGCAATCCTATCTCATGCATAATATCTGAGTGCAAAGGCCTGGCACCATACCTACGCAGACAAACCTTTGGATAAACACCACATAATGTAGCAGTATCAGTAGCAGTACAAGCCAAAACACCATCATGATAAACACTCCGCACAGCAGAATCTATAAAACCAGCAGGCGAACCAAAAGGATCAACATCTATGTAATAAAACTTGTTTTCAGAAAGCAAAGCATTCAAATTCTTGTTTGTAACAAAAACATTTTCTGTTTTATTTTTTTTAAAATTCTTTCTTATCAAATTATATGCTTCTTTATCCCAGTCGTTTATAAAAACCTCAAAGTCGCCCTCGAGCTCATTCAAAAACCTGAGTCCGCGAATACCAGAAGCAGCAAGACCATCCAAAAATTTAACGCGATACTTAGAGTTATTAAGCAGCCACTGCCCCAAAACAACAGACAGATCCCTGTTCAACTCCATAGCAGGATTATAAAAAGGCACTTTTTCCCTAGAGCCAGGTCCTTTCCTGGAAACTTTCTTTTTAAAAACCAAAACCCTGGTTTTCCCTTCAGTAACAGACTCAACGTTCTCAGTTTTCAACATAACAATTAAAAGAGTGGCGGCAGTTTTTCTTCCATAATCTTCTCAATCTTATAAGGCAAAAGATTCCTGTTAACTGGAGTAACTTCAAGGATACGGATATCATCACGTCTGCGAACATCCTGCAGAAGCGGGCTACGGGACTTTTTATGCAAAGTAACAAGTATAGGTTTATCTGAGTCCATTGCCTCGATAACCACCTCGCAGAAACGTTCAGACATCATCTCCATCTTACCAATCTCATCGATAACGATAATGTTGATCTCGGGGTTATTTATAGCCTTCTCGATAGCAGGAATACCAATCTTCTCAAGAGCATTTATATCAACGCCATATTTCCCAACCTTGTCCTTGTTATCAATGTTTATGTGCGCAAAAACCTCTTTCTCTTCGGTGATCCAGTCTACAACATAAAAACCAACATGTTTCTTTTTCTCTACAATTGGCTCTGTAATCATACCTTCTACTTTGTAACCATTTTCTTCTAGAAACTCTATGATTTTTATGATTGTCTGTGTTTTCCCAACACTAGGCATACCAGTGATACCAATCTTCGGTATATCGTCCATAACAGCGGTATGTAATGCAATTTTTGTTTAGAAATGTTGTTATTGACGTTTTTTTAACAAAAATATAGAATGTTGCGCCTGTTTTTCACAGGTTTTTCTTTGTTTTCCATAGATAAACAGGTCCAGCTAAAACATATATCAAAAGAGTAAACAACAAAGCAATCGGTGCCGCGCCATCGTAACTTTTACCTAGAATAGCACTAAAAATAATCAAAACAGATGCCACTGAATCTATCAGCAATCCGGGTTTAGGAAATTTTATATCACAAATCATAGCAACTGAAACAACGATAACAACTGGTAAAAGATACAAAAACGGAATGCCAATAAAAGCCAAAGAGATTATGATAATTGTACTGGCTGATGCAGGAAGTCCAACAAAAAATTTTTCATCTTTCATAACATGAAACGAAGCAAGTCTGATGACACAGAGCAACAAAAATAAAACCAAGGTTATAATCAGATAACTATGATAATAAATGCAACAAGATGCATCACCACGGTATGTTACATAAACAAAAAGCGCGGGGGCAATACCAAGAGACGTCATATCAGCCATAGCCTCAAAATACTCTCCCAACTCACCTTTCTTTGTTCGCCTAGCAACGATACCATCCAGCCCATCAGCTAGTAATGCCAACAAGATAAAAGAAAAAGAAAACCTAATCTCACCCAAAAACAACATTATCATAGAAAAAAAACCAAACAATACATTAACCAACGTAATAAGATCAGCAATAGACAACATTTTAACCATTGATTTCTGCAACAGTATCAACTCCCGCCCTAACCATATCGTCTACACTAACATTCAAAACCTTAATAGAATTACTGGGTAAAAACAAATCGACACGAGAACCAAACCTAATAATACCAAGCTTATCGCCTTTTTTCAGTTTATCGCCCTTCTTAATATATGGTACGATGCGACGTGCAATAGTACCAGCTATCTGTACGATTTTAATAACACCAATAATAGTATCAACTGTTATTATCACTCTCTCGTTTTTCTCAGACTCCTTTCTAAAAGCAGGAATATGAGCACCAGAAATATGCACAATATCTTTTATGGTGCCATCTAGCGGCATACGGTTCACATGAACGTTATACAAATTCATAAAAGTAGAAATTTTTGTGCAATTACCTATCACATCGTCTTTGTTTTGAATAATCTCTCTTATTTTTCCATCAGCAACACAAACGATATCTTTACCAATAGTTCTATTCGGGTCCCTAAAAAAAACCAAAAAAACTATGAACATCAAAAACAAAATAAATGACAAAAACCAAAAAACACCTTTTAAACTACTATCGAAAAACATTGATATAATTATAAAAAAAATACCTAGTACAAAGGGGGTTAAAACCCAAGACAAAGCGCCCTTAGCGATATTCATGCCTTCTTTTTTCTCCCAAGATATTTCCCTAAAAACTTTTCTATGGGCCCATTTCTTTTTGGAAGGTCAATTAGACACATTATCTCATCAAGCAACTCCGGTAAAATCTTGAAGGTAATAAACAACAAAACAATAAGAGTAATCAGGGCCCCAAGCTTGGATAATAAATTATGCGCTATCTCAAAAGAGGTTATATTGCCAGCAACTAAATATACTACACTAGAGGTTCTTACAAAATTCAGAATATACATCGGCAGTATTGTCAGAAGCAGAGCATATGTTTTTCTTTTCCAATCTGCTCTATAGAGTGCTAGTATCATACCAGCAAATAATGTCATCGCTTGGATGGCAGTGCACGCGAATATTATGGATATCGGGAAATTTTGATAAATAACAGCATCTCCATCTGCATATGCATTAGCTCCAAAAAGATTTAGCAACCAAGCAGATTCAGATGCAACTGATTTAATTAAAAAATCTTTTAACACAGGAACTATCTGCTCGCTCTCAATAGTAAAATAAATTATGCCAGCGATAAATGCCGCGCCAGCAGCCCAATTTAAACATGTAACATCATCATATCCTTTTAGTGACAACCATTCGTGATAAGCAATATAAATTAAAACATATACGCCTATTACACAGACTACCCCATTAAATATATCTCCATATTCTG
>Ga0172362_10001378_pt1 | contig 20744 bp, 26 predicted proteins | sample LakKivs1_kivu2a2_FD_114534 | JGI IMG/M metagenome (GOLD analysis project Ga0172362, IMG submission 114534) | Sediment microbial communities from Lake Kivu, Rwanda - Sediment s1_kivu2a2 | ecosystem: Environmental > Aquatic > Freshwater > Lake > Sediment | place: Rwanda: Western Province, Lake... | reverse complement strand
TTCCTAAACAAAAAACGGATATTCCAAAAAAGAGGCTCCCGAACGAGACAAGACTCATATGGTGCAGACTTATCCCCTTTCGGGTGATGAATACCCCGGACACCATTATCCCCAAAGGGAACAGGAATTGGATAATCCCCCCAAATGTGATGAGAGGATTTGTAATTATCCAGACACCTGCCAGTGCCAGTGCGAACCCTGCCAGGATCATTATCTCCCATGTTCGTCTCTGTTCCTTGAGTGTACCCCATGTGTTTCTTTCGGGGCTGCAACGGGTACTGATAATCAGGGTCAGGAAGGTATCGGCGATCATCAGGAGCAGCGGGGCATCGTCCGCCAGGTGAAGGAAGGGGTGCACTTTTGGATCATATCTATCCAGGTGGACTTTCCACTCGTTGGATGTCTCATGCACATGGAAGTTTCCTTTCCGGTAACTCGCAAGAGTCCCGGGGGAGGGAACGTTGATGAGAGACCTCTCCCAGCCCGCATCGAGGGGTTCAGAGACCATAACCTTCGGTACGGTGACCGCCCAAACTCCTTGATGTAAGGGATCCAGGAAATCATCGATTCTGGTCATATCCGTCACTTCCCGATGGTATTGGGTAAAAAACAGCATCAAAGTTGTGAATCTTTTCTCATTTGCATCCGGACCGGGTTCCTCCACGGTGGTGTTCGATATCTCATCCATGTACGCACACAATGAGATTTGCAGGATTCCCGGTTTCATCATAACGGGTAAAGGATACGGAGCAGGTCGTACCATCGGTCACGATGCCTTCCCAACCGATAGCTTAACATCGCAGACCGCAAGTATTCCTGCATGAAACAGGCCATCACCGGCCTCCTTGTCGCAGCCCTTGTCGTGATGCTGTGCACATGCGGATGCAGCACAACCCTCTCTTCCTCCAGGGCGGCTTCCCCGGGGCAGGACGTAGAGGGGGAATCGATCACCGGTATTGAGGGCAGTCTCGAGGGAATGACCTGGTACCTGGTGGTATTCCATACCGCTTCGGGGCGTTCAGTGGATGTCCTGCCCGGCACTGATATCACTGCCTATCTCGATGGAAGCGGGAAGATCAGAGGGAATGCTGGCTGCAACAAGTATTCCGCGACGTACTCCGTCTCATCCGATCTCCTGTCCATCGGGGATCCTGCCACCACCAGAATGTACTGCGGGTCACCAACTGGCATTATGACGCAGGAAGTCACATACCTCGCTGTGTTGCAACGGGTCTCCCATTACAAGATCGAGGGAAGTCTCCTCACAATGATGGAGAGAGATGGAACTCCCATCCTGACATTCAGCACTGTGAAACCTGCAATTTTCTCGAATAACGGAAAGTTACATCAGGATTGACTTCACAGTCTTGCCGGACAGGCATTAAATACGGAGAACAGGAAGATGACGCCGGAATCGACTGTTTTTTTATTTTTCGGCCTATATTGTGACGGGCAGGCACCAGAATGATGCTTCGATCATGGACCTGTGGATTGAACAAGAACATGTCAGGTTTGAACAAGGACATCTGGAGTAATGCTTCCCCTCTGTGATCTGCCTGAATCGTCAAAAGACCACGGCCTCACTCCCGAAGCCGTTCAGGAGATGAGGGGACGGTATGGAAAGAACGAACTCACACCCCCTTCTCGTAGTCCGTTATGGCGGCAGTACCTGGAAAAATTCAATGATCCAATAATCCGGATACTGCTCGTCACAGTCTTCATTTCAGCACTCGTGGAGGTTTTTGAGGGAGGGACTATTATTGATACCATCGGGATCATCCTTGCAGTCCTCCTCGCAACCAGCATCTCATTCTTCACCGAGTATCGCAGTAATCGTGAGTTTGAGGCACTGAACGCGATGCGTGAAGATACCGGCATTAAAGTTATCAGGGATGGTCACGCGGCAATCATTCCCATGCGGGAGCTGGTCGTTGGTGATCTTGTCCTCCTGGAAGCAGGGGATGCAGTCCCGGCTGATGGATTTCTTCTCACCGCATCCTGTCTTGAAGTCGATGAATCTACGTTTACCGGAGAGAGCGAGCCTGCCGTCAAGACCAGGGAAGATGTCGTGCTGAAGGGGACCTGGGTCACTTCCGGGAAGGGACGCATGATTACCGGGGCTGTCGGTGATGCAACACGTATGGGGGAGATTGCTGCTGATCTCGCCGATGAATCACGCCCGGAAACTCCCCTGCAGATGAAACCCCGGCGTCTTGCCACCCACATCAGCACGTTTGGCTATCTGATGGCCGGCCTGATCATTGCAGCCCTGCTGATCCAGGGATTAATAGCAGGAATATTCCTGCAGAGCCCGGCGAATATCGCACGATTTCTGCTCGAAAGTTTCATGTTCGCCGTGATCATTATCGTGGTGTCAGTACCCGAAGGGCTTCCTGTCAGTGTCACCGTATCCCTGGCACTGGCGATGCGAAAGATGACACGGGCATCCAGTCTTGTCCGACGCCTCATCGCCTGTGAGACGGTGGGATCCGTCACGGTGATCTGTACCGATAAGACCGGCACGCTGACCCTGAACCAGATGGAAGTCGTCGCATCCTCAATAGAATTTCCCAAATCCGAACCCGGCATTCCCGGGACCTCCGCAGGCTGGATAACCCTCAATGCAGCCCTGAACAGCACTGCCGAGCTCGGTTCCCGCGAGGGAAAACTCGTGACCGTAGGCAACTCGACCGAGGCTGCCCTGCTCCGTTGGCTCCACCGGGTCGGACTCGCGTACCAGGACATCCGGTCCTCATATCCTTTGGTTTCCCAGGAACTCTTCGATTCAAGAAAAAAGCAGATGTCGACGGTGGTGAATATTTCCGGGCGAATGTTCCTCCTCGTCAAGGGTGCACCAGAGATCCTCGCCACATCCTGCGTCCCCTCTCCCGATCTGGCTCATTTGCATGACCTTGCGAAGAGGGCAATGCGCACCCTGGCATTCGCACATGCTGAGGTTCAGTCCGACGGTGCTTCTCCCCCCACCCTTATCTGGGACGGGTATGTCGGCATCCGTGACGAAGTGCGGCCGGACGTACCGGATGCCGTGCAGACCTGCAGGAAGGCAGGGATCTCAGTCAGGATGGTCACTGGAGACAACCCCGGGACTGCAACTGCAATTGCCCGGGAGACGGGGATCCTCACCAGAGGAAACGTCCTTTCCGGGAGCGAGTTTAGATTACTTCCAGATGGGGAACGCGCGATTGCAGCCCGTAACCTGGAGGTCCTTGCCCGCACTGAGCCGTCAGATAAACTGCTCCTGGTCCAGACACTCCAGCAACAGGGTGAAGTGGTAGCCGTGACCGGTGACGGTACCAATGACGCGCCGGCCCTTCGCCATGCGAATGTCGGCCTTGCCATGGGGATTGCAGGAACTGAAGTTGCACGAGAAGCGAGTGATATCATCCTGCTCGATGATTCATTCCCAACCATAAAAAATGCGGTATGGTGGGGGAGGGCGCTCTTTGAGAATATTCAGCGGTTTCTCGTTTTTCAACTGACGATCAATATTTCTGCGGCGGTATTGTCATTTCTCGCGCCTGTGCTCGGGTTTCCCCCTCCCTTCACCATTGTCCAACTCCTGTGGATTAATATTGTCATGGATTCCCTGGCCGCACTGGCCTTGTGTTCAGAAGCTCCTCATCCTGCCCTGATGAATCGCCTTCCTGTCCCAAAGGATGAACCCGTAATCACCAATTACATGAAATGGGCTATCCTGATCACTGCTTCGGTCTACATACTGGTTGGTTTGATTGCCATCCTCTTTGGCATCCCATTCATGCAATCACCGGAGCAACAGGCAACCGCATTTTTTGCAGGCTTTGTTGTGGCACAGGTCTGGAACGGAATAAACTGCAGGGGTATCAATGGTATCATGCCCCCTCTTCTCAGGGGAAATCACGCATTTTTTATCATTATGTCCGGGATAGTGGTTATTCAGGTCATGATTGTCCAGTACGGGGGGGCTTTCTTCTCAACAGTTCCCCTCGATCCTGGCCAGTGGTTGTTTATTCTTCTCATCACATCCCCAGTCATCCTTCTCTGGCCGTGCATACGGTGGTGTGTAAAGAATAGGGGAGTATTCCCGATTTCGGTGGTGGAACAATCCAAAACACACACTGATGATTAAAGGAGAAAGGGATCTCGCTATTCTTCCCATGTGAGATTATACCATACCGATAAAATTCTCAAGCAGGCGCAGGCCTGCCGCCCCGCTCTTCTCGGGATGGAACTGCACCCCGAAGACCGTGTCACCGTTCCATATGACGGATGAGAAAGAGCAGGCATAGCCGGTCTCTGCGAGGGTGTACGAGGCATCGGTGTCAGCATAGTAGGAGTGGACGAAATACATATACTCCCCGGAGGATATCCCCTCAAAAAGCGGGTGTTCAGGCCGGGTCAAGAAGAGCGAGTTCCAGCCCATGTGGGGGATTTTGCACCCCGCTACCCTCTCAAATTTCCGCACCATTCCCGGCACAAGACCGAGACCCCGGTGCAGCCCGTGCTCCTCGCTCCACTCCATCAGCATCTGCATACCCAGGCATATACCAAGTACAGGAACCGCCGACGAGATATCGACCAGCACCTGCTGGAGTTCTCCAAGCTGCTGCATCCCATCACGGAAGGCACCCACTCCCGGCAGGATAATCCCCTCTGCAGAGGCAATCTCATGGATATCGGTAGAGATGACCGGTATTCCCCCCGATTTCTCGATACCTCTCCGGACCGACCGGAGGTTGCCGAGGCCGTAATCAACAATTATAATCTTCTTCACCGGACACCCCCTTCATTCTCCAGCGGGCCTCCCCGACCCACGATGCAGGGAGACCCTGTTTTTTCTGCCATTCTTCCAGCCTGCAATACCAGCCCCGCCAGAGATCCGGATGGGTATGCTCGATATGGCGAAGGACCGCGATATCGCTCGAAGGACACATGAAACACCCTATCCTGTCAAGACCTTCCTTATACAGAGGGTTATAGGGGGCCCCTTCGCGAAATAGATAAAGCCATACATGCAATGCCGTCCAGTGGTGGATGGGAGCCGCCGAGAGCTGGCTGCGAAGATTGGGGTTTCTCCAGACTCTCCCGCTCATCATGCGCCGGAACGATTCATGCTTCCTCTGCCCTATAAAAGAGAGGCATTCCCCCCACTGCTTCCTGATAAGATCCGCGACCGGGTTCAGCTTGGCCGTCCGGCAGCACCACCTGAAATCGACTGCAGGTGGCCCCCTGGTCTCGAACACCTTCCAGAACGCATCTCCTCCATGAGCCCGTATGACCGGCATCCCGTACATCCGGGAGACCTCATCGACATTCCGGTAGGTCTCGGGAAATTCAAGGCCGGTATCTGCAAAGAGCAGGGGGACCGTGCCGAGCGCTTTTTTTACCAGGATGAGGGTGGCCAGGCTGTCTTTGCCTCCCGAATACGACACGTTCACCGGAAGATGGTTCCTGGACGCAACATCGGTGATGAACGAGACGGCCTCCGCCTCCCGCTCTTCAAGTGGTTTTATACTTGCAGCCACCGCATCGTCCCATGTCGCCTCCCCCCGGGTGCAGACGGATGGAAAATTTCGCCGGGTCCGGACAATGGCTCCTCGTTCCATTGACCCTGCCTCCTCTGCATCCACTTTTGTCCTGCCTACAGCGACCACCGCTCTCTTCTCGTCCAGCACAAACACCTCCTCTCCCTTCCTGACCGATGATTCGATTTCAATAAGACCCGGTGCAAGAACACTGGCGCCCTCCTCCCTGATGGATGGAACGGCACCGTTGTCCACCACAACATATTTCCGGCGGGGGGTGAGAAACAAAGAGGCTTCGGGCCGGGGAATGGGCTCCCACCTGCTCTCTGCTGGGAGGTATTTCAACGATCCTACAACTCCTCCCCCTACAATGATCTCTTCCATGCGATCGGGATCGGGAACCTTGTTCAGCAATGCCAGGTGCCCTGTTGGGATAAGCGGCTCGCCGAAATGATCGGAGAATACCTGGTTCACCAGGGATATATCGACAGGAAAGGCCGGCCTTGCATCCCCTGGCGGAGTCAGCCGCACCTCCCGGGCCGCGACATTGCAGTGCGAGCAGACCCTGGAAAGGACAGGGGTATGGCAGGAATCACACCACCAGAGCATATCTCTGCGTGAAAAGGAAGGGCGCATCCACCGTATACTGTACAGATATTTCCATAAATATCCACAGGTGACTGACTTTTCACCCCATGTTCTTTCCAAAAAAATGCCCGGGCACTGGATTCGGTTTTATTTTCATTTTTATCGCATTTAATCGCTTTTATTGAGTTATCTGCATGATACCAAACAGCATTGTTTATCTCTATTGATTTACATAATCGATCATGATAAATTACTCCCTGTGGAAGCGTTCCCGGGAAACCTGACCCCGGAAACTCCATCCTAATCCCAGGCGGCCTGTGATATCCATGATTATGAATCAGTATAATGAGTACCCTGGCGACACGTGCAGGAGGTCCGGATGATCCCTTTCCTGGTCACGTTCATACTCGCCCTCTTTCTTTACCTCCTGCTCACCGCAGGAAGCGGTACCGTATGGCTCTGGTCCCCTTCGGAGATATTGGCAGGTGTTGCCCTCTCCCTCCTCACCGCCGCAGTTGCAAGGAGCATCCTGTGCCGGTCATCAAAGAATTTCCGGATGGCCAATCCCCTCCGGCTCATCCTAATCCCTGTTTATATCCTGGGGCCGTTCCTCGTGGAGACGACCAAGGCCAACGTGGATGTCGCCTACCGCGTTATCACCGGAAGGATTCATCCCGGGATCATCAGGGTGCAGTCAGGCCTAAAAACCGACCTTGGCATCTTCATGCTTGCCAACTCCATCACCCTCACCCCTGGCACCATTACGGTCGACATCGATGAGAAGAGCCATGACCTCTATATCCATAATATCAATGTACCGCAAGGGTGGGAGAACCGGCCGGCAATACAGGACAAGGAGTTATTCTCCCTTGCGAACCTCCCGGCATGGATACGGAGGATTACAGAATGACCGAACCCTGGTTCACCGTTGTGCTCATCCTGGTCATCCTTGTATGCCTGGCTCTCGTCAGGCTGTTCCTTGGACCGACTGCAGCCGACCGGGTAGTCTCGTTGGATACTGTCAACACCCTCACGGTGGCTGTGCTGATACTCCTCGGTGTGGCTTACCAGCAGATTATTTTCATCGATGTGGCTATCGTCTACGCCCTCCTCTCTTTCGTGAGCACCCTCTACATCGCCAAGTATCTTGGAGGTGAAATGTGATCGCCGATTCCCTCGTCCTGGCATGTCTCTGTGTCGGGACCTTCTTCAATATCCTCGGAATTGTGGGGCTGCTGCGGTTCCCCGACGTCTATACGAGGATGCATGCCACCACCAAGATGACCACCTTCGGATCAGTGTTCACGGCTCTCGCTGTGATAATTTACGGGGCTGCCCAGTTTCTCGGGACCGGCGACGGCCAGTACATGACTCTTTCACTGCACGCCCTGATTGCAGCGGTGGCGCTCGCGTTCACAAACGCGGTGGGGTCACATGCCATCGCCCGCGGAGCGCACAAAGCCGGGATCAAGCCCAGCCCCGCGGTCGTCGACCGGCTGGAGGAGTTCACACCATGATAGCCCTGATCATCCATACCCTCGTGATTGCAGGGCTTATCGTCTCTGCCATCATGGTCTTTTATTTCCGCGACCTGCTGGCCGCCGCCCTGGCGGCCGGGTTCTTCAGTTTCCTCATCTCCCTTGAGTTCTATATCCTGCAGGCCCCGGACGTGGCAATCTCCCAGGCGGCCATCGGCGCCGGGCTCACCACGGCCATATTCATCATCGCAATCCGTGCGACCAACCGGTACGAGGAGGGGCATCCATGAAAAAGATCCTGACTGCAGCGATATTCCTGGTGCTGGCAGCCGGGCTCTGCACCATCCCGATTTTCCTCACATTTGGCCAGCCGGCTGCATCCGACATGGACCGCTACTTTATCGAGCAAGGCCAGTCACAGGCCGCAACAAACAACATCGTCACTTCGATCGTCTTCGACTACCGCGGTTTTGATACCCTGGGGGAATCGATCGTCCTCTTCACCGCAGTAATCGGGGTAGGCCTCATGTTCCGGTCCTTGAAAGGGGGTGAAGAGTATGAGGATGAGTAAGATTGTACGGACCGGGGCGAACCTGCTCTACCCCTTTGTCATCATATTCGGGCTCTACGTGATCATGCACGGCCACCTCACCCCTGGAGGAGGTTTCCAGGGGGGTGCGGTGGTGGCGACTGCGGCCGCCCTGGTAATCGTGGCATACTCCTACGAGGAGGTGGCGGATATCGTCCGGAAGGTGGTGATGAAAGCTCAGGAGTCCATCGGGTTGCTGCTCTTCATCGGGGCAGGGATCGCCGCCCTCATCGTGGGAGGCCCCTTCTTTTACAATTTCCTCGCAAACAGCGGCCTCCTCTTCGGGATGCCCGTCCCGCCGGGCCCGAACCCCGGCGACCTGAATACCGCGGGGGTTATCCCGATCATGAACGTGGCAGTGGGTATCGAAGTGTGGGGAGGCCTCGCCATCATCCTCCTCTACATGCTCTCCGGCCTTGAAAAGGAGGGATCCTGACCATGTTCTGGAACCTGCCGCTCTTTGCGGTGGTGGCACTGACTGTCGTCGGGCTTGCCACCATTGTCCTCAAGAAAAACCTGATCAAGGTCTTTTTGGGGATTACCATCCTCGAATCCGCGGTGAACCTTTTTCTTATCTCGCTTGGATACCGCGAGGGAGGGATCGCCCCCATCTACACGAACGCACCCGCGACTGCTATGGTGCTCCCCACACCCCAGGCCCTGACCCTCACCTCCATTGTGATTGGGGTCGCGACGAGTGCCCTTTTACTCTCGTTTGCCATCATCATCTGGAAGAGATATGGGAGTATCGACATTGATAAGATCCGGAGGCTGAAAGAATGATCCCGGCTTTCATCGTAGAGAACTCCCCGGCCCTGATGATCATCGTGCCGCTCGTTGCGGCGTTCATCACCCCGTTTATCGGCCGCATTTCCCACGGAATCCGCTCCCTGTGGGTGGGTGGTGCAATGGCCACCACATCCGCCGTCACCCTTCTCCTGGCATTTGACGTGTATAACGCCGGGACGAGACTATATGTCTTCGGGGCTTCGGCTGCATCAATGGCACTCCCTCCCGACTCGGGCGGCATCCCCATTCGCATCATATTTGAAGTCGACCCGATGAGCGCCCTGATGCTTGTGATAACCGCTGTCTCGGGGTTCGCTATCGTCCTCTACTCCCTGGCGAGCGAAAAATCGCATTCCGGCCTCGAGAGTTACTACACCCTATACCTTCTGATGATAACCGGGATCCTTGGAATGGTCTCCACCGGCGATATCTTCAATTTCTTCGTCTTCCTCGAGATCCTCTCCCTGGCATCTGCCGGCCTGATCGCCTACCGCATCGACGGCGGGGTGGCGGTGGAAGCGGCCCTCAAATACTTCGTCCTCAGCACCATCGGGGCGCTCGCGATACTGGTTGCTATCGGTATCTACTACGGGGAGTACAACGCCCTGAACATGGCCATGATCGCCACGAGGATGCAGTTCTCCCTGCTTGACCAGGTCGCCCTGGTGCTGATAATTGCCGCCCTTGCGATGAAGTGCGGGGCGGTGCCCATGCACTTCTGGACTCCTGACGCCTATTCGATGGCCCCCTCCTCCATCACCGCCCTCCTGGTTGTGGCGAGCCAGGCGAGCCTGTATGGATTGTTCAGGACAGTTTTTACTCTCTATAATGTCACCCTGAACGCATTTACAGTCGGATGGCTGATCATCATCCTCGGGATACTCTCTATGGTTGTGGGGGTGACGATGGCAATCCCCCAGAAGAATGTGAAACGCCTGATGGCTTACCACGCCGTCTCCCAGACCGGGTACATGCTCCTCGGAGTGGGCGTTGGACTCGCGGTCCTTGGAAACCAGTCCCTCATGGATGCGTTCGGGTATATGGCCATGGAGGGGGGCATCTTCCACATCATTAACCATGCGATGTACAAGGGACTCCTGTTCCTCACTGCGGGGGCGATATTCCTCCGTATCGGCACATATAACCTGAATAAAATGGGTGGTCTCGGGCACAGCATGAAGTGGACAATGATCTTCTTCATTATCGGGGCACTGGCAATTGCCGGGATACCACCATTCAACGGGTTCGCCTCGAAACTTATGATTTACGAGTCCGTGTTCGTCTTCAACCCGATTATAGCAATCATTGCCATGGTGGTGAGCATCCTCACCCTGGCATCCTTCGTGAAGGTCTTCCATTCCATCTTCATGGGACCAAAGCTTCCCGAGTATGCGGAGGTGAAAGAAGCGCCGATGCCTATGCTTGTCGGGATGGGCATACTGGCCCTGGTAGTGATCCTCTTCGGCCTCTTCCCTAACATCGTCGTGGAGAGCCTGATTGCCCCGGCAGCCCATGCCCTGGTTGATCAGGGTGCATATATCGGTGCGGTCCTGGGAGGTGCATGAATCCATGGATCTGGCAACCACTCTGGTGACGGGGACCGGCTTCTGGAACCCGCTGGCATGGATTCTCGGCTTGATAGTGGCGTTTATTATCGCCTGGATTATCTACTCTCTGGGAGAGAAGGGATTCAAGCAGGGTACTGCTCAGGCAGAGCCATTCATTTCAGGGAACCCCGAGCCCGAGAAGGGCATGGTCCATGTCCGTGCCGGGAACCTCTATTGGGGTTACATGGAAGCCCTGAAAGGATACTATGATCGCCTGGTGCCCATTCATACCGGGAATCTCCACGATTATGTTCTCTGGTTCCTTGGTATAACCGCGCTCTTCCTGGTGCTGGTGGTGGTCTTTGTATGAAACTGAATGCCTCCTTCAACCATTCCCTCTGGGTCTATCACTTCAACTCAGGCTCCTGCAACGGCTGCGAGATTGAGATCGTGGCCACCCTCACCCCCCGCTATGACCCCGAGCGATTCGGGATCAAGCTGGTGGGGAGCCCAAGGCATGCCGACGTGATGCTCGTCACCGGGCCGGTGGTCCACAAAATGAAAGACAGGCTCCTGCGGGTATACGCCCAGATCCCTGATCCAAAAGTTGTGATGTGTATCGGCTCTTGCGGGATTTCAGGTGGTGTGTTTTACGACTCATACAACCTCGAAGGTCCTGTCGACGAGGTCATCCCTGTCGACGTCTTTGTCCCGGGGTGCCCGCCACGGCCAGAGGCAATTATCCACGGGGTCGTAAAGGCATTGCAGAAACTGGAGAGAATCCAGGGAGGAGAATCATGAATGAAGAGATCCTGACCCCGGAACAGGTGGTGGAGCGATTCGCCGGGAAGTTTGGCGCCGGTATCCACGGTACCCGGATTGGCGAGAGACGGGAAGGGAAGAAGAAGAACCCGAATTTCGATATCTGGATAGACCTTGAAAGGGACCTCCTGAAACCTGCAATCAGGGCCCTGATAGAATTGCACTACCCCCATCTCTCGGTTATTTCAGGGAGTGACATGGGAGATTCGATCCGCCTCCTCTACCACTTTACTATCTACTACGGGAGGGTGAAGGGGGAGTACACGGTCACCTTCGCCGTGCTGCTGCCAAAATCCGACCTTTCCATCCCCACAATCTCTGACCTGATACCGGGAGCGGTCTTTTCCGAGCGGGAGAAGCAGGAGTTCCTGGGGGTCAAGGTGATTGGGATCCCCGATAGTCGCCGCCTATTCCTGCCCGAGGACTTCCCTGAAGGTATCTACCCCTGGAGGAAGGACGACACAGGGGTCCCCGAAGGGATGGTAAATAACCTGTGGGCTTCGAAGAGGCCGGTCGACCGACCGGCCCCTCCTCTTGTGGAGGCTCCTGCATGCGAACCTGATGCAGGTGATAAACAGGCGGTACAATCCGGGAAAGAGCCCGGAAAGGAGGGAGGCCGGTCATGAGCGACGAGTCGAAGAAGGCCCCCTACACGATGAATATTGGGCCCATCCACCCGGCACTGAAGGAACCGGTGATGTTCACCTTCGTAATGGAGGGAGAGATGGTCAGGGACGTTGATTTTGCCCCCGGCCAGGCCCACCGGGGCATCGAATGGATGGGAATGCGCCGGAACCCGGTCCAGATCGTCCACCTCACCGACCGTATCTGCGGCATCTGCGGTGTCTCCCATACCCTGGCGTTTTCCCGTGCGGTAGAACAGATCGCGGGAATAGAGGTGCCTGAACGCGCCGATTATATCCGCAGCATCATTGCGGAGTTCGAGCGTATCCAGTCCCATCTCCTGTGGGCAGGGGTGGCAGCACATGAACTTGGTTTCGATTCCCTCCTGCACCTCACCTGGAGGGTGCGGGAGCAGTCCATGGACGTGATCGAGAACCTGACAGGGAACCGGGTGAACTACGGGATTGTGCAGGTAGGGGGAGTTCGCCGGGACATCGTCCCGGAACAGCACCGCGTCATCGAGGACTGCATCTCCACTTATGGGGGACTGCTCGGGAAGCTCCTGAACCTCTTTTTAGACGACCGCACCGTCTCCATGAGGTGCAGGGACAGCGGTGTACTCTCGCGGCAGGAGGCACTTGAGTTGTGCACGGTGGGGCCGACTGCCAGGGCCTCTGGTGTGAACGTGGACCTTCGCCAGGACTACCCGTACGCGGCCTACGGAGACCTCGATGTGAAAGCCGTTCTCCCTGACCAGCACCTGGGAGAGACACATGGTGATGTCTACGACCGGATTGTGGTAAGGCTGCTTGAAGTGGGCCAGTCATGCCAGATCATCCAGCAGTGCCTCTCCGAGATGCCGGCCGGGCCTGTCACCGCAGAAGAGAAAGTGGCGAAACTGCTTGCCATCTGCAAGAAAGCGACCGGCGAGGCTATCGGGAGAGTAGAGGCACCACGGGGAGAGTGCTTCCATTACGTCCGTATGGAGGGACAGGAGGCTCCGCACACCTGGAAGGTCAAGGCCTCCACCTACAGCAACCTGATGTCCTGGATCCCGATGCTTAAAGGCGAGCAGATCGCCGATATTCCCATCATCGTCGCGTCCATCGACCCCTGCCTCTCCTGCACTGACCGGGTGGCAGTTGTCCGGGACAGGTCGCGGAGTATCCTCACGAAGGAGGACCTCCATCGCCTCTCGGTGGAGAAGACCAGGAGGCTGCAGCGATGACCCCGGCCGGGATCACCGTCATGCTGGGATGGTGCATCCTCCTCTCGCTCTTTGCCCTTGTAGGAGGACTCTTCCTCCTCGGGGTTGACAGGAAGCTTGCTGCCCATATGCAGGCGAGGATTGGCCCTCCACTGCGCCAACCGTTCATCGACGTGGTAAAACTCCTGCAGAAGGAGAACGTGGTCCCTGCGAACGCCATCCCCTGCCTTTTCAACCTGGCCCCGGTGATCGCGCTCGTCTCAAGCATCGTGGTTCTCTTTTACCTCCCGGTGGGAAGCATCCTCCCGGTCCTCGGGATGTACGGCGACCTGGTTCTTGTGATGTACCTGCTCACCGTGCCCGCTCTCGCCATGGTTGCCGGGGGATTCGCCTCCGGCTCTCCCTATGCAACAGTGGGAGCGCAGCGTGAGATGGTGACCATGATCGCCTACGAATTGCCCCTCGCGATCGTCGTCATCGGTGTGGCATGGCGCCTCGGGGCGGCCGGCCTCGCTTCGCCATTCGCCCTCGCAACCATGGCTGCAAACCCTGTCTGGACCCTTGTGGGGCCGGTGGGGCTCATCGGAGCCCTGCTCCTCCTCCTGGTGCTCGCAATCGTCACCCCTGGAGAGCTCTCCCGCATCCCCTTCGACACCCAGGAGGCCGAGACCGAGCTTGCCGGAGGGCTGCTGGTGGAATACTCGGGAAGGAACCTCGCTATGTTCTACCTTGCTCAGGGGGTAAAGACACTCGTATTTGCAGCCGTCATCGTCGCCATCTTCTTCCCCTGGAACCTCTCCGGGTTCTTCGTCATGCCCCCCTGGCTGGCACTGCCTGCCGACCTCCTCTTCTTCCTTGCAAAAGCCATCCTGGTCATGTTCTTTGCAGTGACCCTGGTTCGGGTGGGGATGGCCCGCTTCCGGATAAACCACGTGGTCTCCATCTACTGGATATACCTCTCGGTGATCGGGCTTGCAGGCCTTATACTCCTTATGGCCGATGCATCGCTTATTGCAATCGCGGGGGTGGGTGCATGAAATTCCTCCCCATCTTCCCCGAACTGGTGCGCCAGCTCTTTCGCGAGCCTGCGACCAATAAGTTCCCGGCCAAGTACCTTCCTCCATCGATAACAGCGTTCTTAAAAGACGTAGGGGCCGGAAAGGCCGCAATTGTTCCACCAGTGCCAACCCCTCCGCTTTTCAGGGGAAAGATTTGCTACCAGCGGGACTGCTGCATCGGGTGCGGCCTGTGCGTAAAGGTCTGCCCCTCCCATGCCATCGAGCTCATCCCTGACACGAAGCAGATACGGGTCTGGGTGGGCCAGTGCATATTCTGCTCCCAGTGCACCAGCATCTGCCCCAAGGGCGGCCTCTCCATGGGGACTGAGTTCCTCCTGGCCGACGAGGACCGCTACTCCGAGAACCTGATCGTGGAGTGAGAGGGGCCTTTATTTTTTAAAAATGTGCATAGTGTCGATTCAGCCACCGGCATTTTCAAAAAAAACGGCGTGAATACTGTCAATGACAGTGATTTTTTGGTTGTTGAAAAATCGTTATTCTCTTTATTTATGCGATTTTCCATGAAAAGGAGAGTAGTACACCTGGTACACTCACACTTCTTTTTTAAAAAAAATTTATAGAACCTGAAAGAGTTACGAATTAAAATAAAATCTCTCCTGTCACAGCGTCGATAATCACTATCGCCCCAATACTACCTGGACTAATAAATTTATCAGTTGGCTCCCCATGAAACGTTACAGGCGTCCCGTTATTTATATCTCCTCCACTAATTTCAATTACCCAGCATAGTTTCGCAGCAGGCGGAATTGAATAGGGATGATGATGACATTTTAAAGTTGCCCTGATGGTAATGGGCTGGGAAGGTTCAATCCCAGGGTATTGTGCCAGTGCAATATCAATTGCTTGTTCTTCGGTGATATGTTGGCCAGGATCTGCCATGGCAGTTCCGATTGTTACACTCGAAGGAGATGCAATTGTGGCTTTTAAAAGATCACTAATTTTTCCTGAAAAATCCGAGATTTGACTATTCCCGAGAATAGTGGATGTTTGCTCATTGAAAGAATTTTGAATTTTTATCATGTGTTGATTCGAATATTGGAATGACTCTCCTGTGTCCAATTGTTCAAACGAAGGCCTGTTGAAGGAATATTGGGTTGTCGGGGCCTGTATCGCGGCCGATATAATAGGTACACAGACTGCCGTCACCAGGCAGATGCCGAGTATGATTCTCCATTTTTGATTCATGTGGGTCACAATTTACATCAGAACGTCAGTCCGGATGATCTCTCCTGTCTGTGCATCAATGTGGACTATACCACCCTGTTGGATATAACCTTTTGGAGCTCCGGACACTGAACATTCCCATATCAGCCTTTGGGCGCCTTTTTCATCGTATCCGGCCTTTTGTTTTGAGTCGATATTAATAATCTCTAATCCCTGGAATTGTTTCAAGGCGATAGATTCCGCTTCTTCATGTCTGTAACTATTCCAATCCAGTTTCAGGTCAGCACGCTTACTCGATAATCAGAATATCCCTGTCATACGTCCTTATACACGTTTTTCCGGTGTCCGATCTTCACCACGCAGACGATCAGTTTCTTCGTGGAGAGTGCACAGAGAACCCGGTATTCACCAATCCTGACTGAATACAGAGGCGAGTCTTTCAATTTCCGGAGATGGAGAAGAGGATTATCCGCTACTGCTTCAAGCTTTTTGATAATCCGCTCCCTGGACGAATCAGGAATGTCGCGGATATGGTGGAATGCCCTTGGTGAATAAATCAGCGTCCAGGGCATGTCAGGAGAGCCCAAGTTCCGATTTTACCTGGTCGTGGGTATAAAAGTGCCCTTTCCGTATTTCGGTAAGAGCCTCCTCGATCTCCTTTTTGTCCTCATCAGTAAGTGGTTCTTCATCTATCCGCGACTCGGCGAGTCTTCGTATGATCGAGTCATACGACTCTTTAGGATAGCTCCGGAGAAGATCGAGTTTCTCTTTCGTAGTCTTATCGAGCCGGACAGAGGCGGCGGGCATATACAGATGTATGCACCTGTACACATAATGCTATGTGCTTCTTGACCACCTTTTTGCACTTACCCATCGCTGGGATGTAAAATTTCAGTGTATCGTTGAATACTACCGGTACTGAAGTCAATACTCCTTGAATATCCTCGAAATTGGATGTGTGCAGAGCGTGAGCACTCTCTTTATAGGGATTACATAGATTCACCCGGCCCGCATGTTATCGCGATAAGGGGTGATTCGAAAGAAAATTTCTCCCTGTCCCATCAAAAAAACAGCATTTCCTATAATGGCGCTCCTGGCGCTCCATTACACCTGCCCCGATCCACACTGTCTTCCCTTTTATCCTGTTATGGGACCGAAGTGTGGCCAGGACATCCCTTCCAAAAGAAATTAAAACAGGTATAGTAACAATCTGGCCACTAAAAAATCATAATCAAATGACATGGATAATCCCTTTAATTGACGTGGTTTTCCTTGCTGTTTTATGAATGTCAGATTATAACTTCGTTCTACAAGGCCAATGTGAATAGTGACTGAACCTCCGCCGTTTCCTGTGGTATTCGGTCTACTTTTAGTATCCAATCGCCATGATAGATCTATTGGTGACCGGAGGTCGCCCCGGGTCGAGGGCGGAAAGCCCCGCGGTATTTCCGGGGGCGGCGGCGTTCATCACATCCAGGAGTTGAATTGTTCATCCTCACTTACCCTCCACCCAGCAACGGAATTTGATACATCTTCCCACTCTCCAGCAGTGAAATAATCCTTTCAGCTCCTGCCAGCACCGAAGGACTCAGCCCCTCTCCCATCTCCACCACCAGTGGTTGTATCCCGATGAGCAGGATCTCTCCGGCAGCATCGCCCAGGTAGTCGATGAAGATATCGAGCGGAAGCTGGTGGGTCCCGACACCCACGTCCCTGATCTTTTCCTTTGGGATAATGGAGTACTCCCCCGGTGCCAACCCCATATCCGCAGCGTCTATCAGGATGAGAATTGCGGGGTGCTCCTCCCTCACAATGCCCGAGAAGTTTTCAGGGGCAGTCCCGCAGTCGATTGCCCTCCAACCTTGTGCGTGGAACCGGGAGGCCACATAATTTCCTGCACCATCGTCCTTCCGGAGCGTGTTGCCAATACCAAGGAGGAGGTTTACCATGGACTCCTCACGAGGATGGATATGCGCAGTGCACTTTTCTCATCTCCCGGATGGCTCCATGCCTCACGCCTGCCCATCCGTGGGTTTCGATGGCCTGGGGTCTCTTGGTTTTCCCCTTCCCTGGACCGGGACTTCTCTCCTTACTTCGTGGAGTCGCTCCCTCATGGCATTCTGTGCCGCCTCCATCCGCCCGATGGCCTCCAGCAGGTCATCTTTCCTCGGATCCTCGTCTCCGGTGGTGCGGTAGACGTTCCAGAGCAGCAAAAGGAGCCTCTGGTGCACCTCGATGTCACGGGAAAGGTGCCTGAATTCATGGAGAATCGCCTCGTCCACGCCGCCCAGCCTGGCCTTTTGCACTTCGTCCTTGATCTCCGTCTCTTTTTGGAAGAATTGCCGGATGACCTTGCAGAGGTTTCTCCGGGTGATAGGTTTCTGTATGTAATCTTCGAAAAGTGCGCTGTGCGTCTGGACTTCCGCAGGATCGAGTGTCTTTCCGGTGATCATGATCACCGGGATGTCGCGGGTCCTGGCATCACCCTTGATCCTCCCAAGCGCCTCCCACCCGTCCATGGGCTCCATGAGAATGTCAAGGAAAACGAGGTCGGGGTGAATGTCTGCGAGCAGTGCAAGTGCCTCCTCCCCGGAGTGCGCAACCGTCGCCTTTAACCCCTCATGCCGAATAATCCTCGCAAGGATCTCGGTTATGGCGGGATTGTCATCGACGATCAGGATATGATACATCAGGCCACTTACCTCCCGGCATCTGTCGCAGCCGGGATATCTTTAAGGATCTTCCGGATCTGGCCCAGGTTGACCTCGGGGCTTGTGAGGATACAGAGATATTCATTGAAGTAGGGGGCGATGATCACTTTTCCTGCCGGGATTTGGAGGGTCAGGTGGACAAATGGCCCGGTATGCATGACGGTACTGATCTCCTTTGCTGCTTCGAGCATGTCCTCTGCGAGAACCACGAGCGAATCGAGCTCAACTTTCCCGATGGAGAGGACCGATGTACCCCTCCCAAAAATGGATACCGCCTGCACACCGGGGAGCCTGAGCATGCGGCGCAGTAGCAGGTGGGCCAGGTTCTCGGTATCCAGGCCACTCGGGAGGATTACCGCTGTCTCTTCCGCGGTCTCCGCAGTCAACTCCATGGCCTTCTTTGAGAGAACGGTCACCTCCCCGGGTTGCCCCGGAATCGCATCTCCGGCCTTAAGGGTTTCATGGGCTTCCTTTTTTCCTGCTTCTCCCTCAATTTGTACATCTTCGCGGGGCGGTTGTGGCCCCGGCCCCGGCTCCGAAGGACTATACTCAGCGCCCGATGACTGAATAAAGCGGGTTGCAGCCTCCATTTCATCGCCGGTGTACCTGTGTATATAGAGGTTCACCACCGGAAAACCGATGATATGCAAATACGCATCCTTCCCTTTCAACAGTTCCTCTTTCCGCTGGAAGGTGCAGCCCATCGGCTCACCTTTCCGGACCATGACGAAACCCTCTTCATCACCTGCCTTCACCCTGATCAAGCCCTGGAACCGTGCCGCGTGGATGAGAATCCACTTGAAAGGAGCCTCCATTTCTCCGATAAAAATACCGGGGGGAAGTGAATCAGTCATAGGAGTGAACCGATGAGATCCTGGTTCTTCTTCAGTTCGTAGCTGATCTGGCCGACATTTGCCGTGGGATGCGTGATCAATAAGAGGAAAAACCCTCCATCCAGGGGGATCGAAAGAAGGGCCATGTCACGGAACTCCACGAAAACCATGGAGATCTGCTCCTCTCCGAGGCGTGTGGCCATCGCACGAGACTCGGCCATCACAAAGGAGACCACCGCTGCCAGCTGGTCACCCTCGATATTCTCGGCCCCCATCTCCTCGGATACTCCTCCTTCAGGGTCGATGATGATGGCCATCCTCACCCCATCGAGGGAGAAGAGTCGCTTGAGTTCGTTCTTCGGCATCCTTTCCTTTCCTCCTGTTCCCGTATCCTTCTCTCATCCCTCCGCCACTTTTATTCGGGCTCTTCCTTTGCCAGGGTATCCAGGATACGGTAGGTATTGACCATCCTGTTGAATGCGATGACAAGTTCGCCAATCTCGTCGTTGGACCTGACTTCTACCTCTCTCTTTGGCAGGTACCCGCTGCTGATCCTGGTGGCAATGGCTGAAAGTTCCACAATGGGCCGTGTGACATGGTGGGCCACAAAGTAACTCCATATAAGGACCATTAGCACGGTACCCACCGTGAGGACCAGGACTGTGGCAGGAGTGCCGATTGTAGCAACGATGCTCTCGGTACCTCCCAACGAGACCATTGACAGCAGGATAACGGGGATTACCGCCACGAAGATCATGCTTACCAGTATCTGGTAAAAGATGGGGATCTGCACACTCCTTCCGGACTGTGTGCCTTTACCCGCCCCGGAAGACTGCTCCATATATGAGTGTTCCGGTTGCATTTCCATTAAACCTTCTCTTATGACAGGGAGGGCAGAATGCCCATATCAGATGATAAAAAAGACTCTGATTGCCCTGTGAATACTGCACCTGTGTATCCCGGAAATACTCTACTGCATCAGGGTGCAAACCCTGCCCGCTGGTACGCGGTGTAGCCGCCTCCGAGATTTGAGACGCGGAAAAAGCCGTGCATCTTCAGGATGCTCGCCGCAATACTCGCCCTCTGCCCTCCCTTGCACATCACGATATGATGCCCGGTGGGATCGAGCTCTGTATAACGCGCCCGGAGGTCATGCCAGGGAATATGGACCGACTGATCCGAATGGGCGGCCTGCCACTCCTCCTTTGACCGGACATCAACAAGGACCGCTTCACCTGACCGGACGAGGGCATTAGTCTCACCGGCAGAGATGACCGGGACACTGCTGATCGGGAGCCCGGCAGATCCCCATGCGAGCATCCCCCCTTCGAGGAAACCCGGGATGCGGTCGAACCCGACACGCCGGAGCTGGAGCGCCGCCTCTTCAGCCTGCTTCCTTTCATCGATGACGAGGAAGATATCGCGGCCGGGGGGGATGATCCATCCAGCCTGTGTGGCGAAATTCCCGGCGAGATCAATATGCCAGGATTCGGGGATGTGTACACCCGAGAATGCAGGATAACTCCTTATATCGAGCAGCACCGCATCGCTATGCCTGATTCTTTCATGGAAAGACTTCGGTTCGATCGGTGCCGGCTGTGTGAATGTTCGCATCAGTGCCGGGCCTGTCCTGTAGATCTCGGAACATCGTGCGAAATGATCCGGCGCTGCAGGCATATCCAGGGTGAGTGCCCGGACGAACTCCTCGCGATCTTTAATCTGGAGGGCATAGTTGTACTTCTTCTCGTACCCGACAGTGCTCGTCCTCTTTGCCGCCATCGCCCTTCC
>Ga0172362_10001376_pt1 | contig 20752 bp, 17 predicted proteins | sample LakKivs1_kivu2a2_FD_114534 | JGI IMG/M metagenome (GOLD analysis project Ga0172362, IMG submission 114534) | Sediment microbial communities from Lake Kivu, Rwanda - Sediment s1_kivu2a2 | ecosystem: Environmental > Aquatic > Freshwater > Lake > Sediment | place: Rwanda: Western Province, Lake... | reverse complement strand
CTAATCTCTAATCTCTAAATTCTAAACAAATCCGAAACTCGAAATCCAAATACCGAGGCTCATTTTGTTTTGGGATTCCTTCATTATTACTTTGATATTGTTTGGTGTTGCGGATTCTGCGCTTCTGATTTGTCGGATGCCCTGTAATTTTGATTTTCAACCTTTGCTTTTTGATTTTTCTAAATATTCCCTCAGCGGCCGAACATTGAAGGTCCGGCTGCCGTTGGCTAGGGCTCCTATAGCTACCCGGGCAGTGTCCAGCGAAGTGAAGCACGGTATTCTCTTTTCCGCCGCGGCGCGCCTGATGTTCAGGCCGTCCTTTAACGGAATTCGGCCCCCGGTGATGGTGTTAATAACCCCGACCACGGAATTATCTTGAATAAGGTCAACGACGTTAGGATGCCCTTCGCTCAACTTCTTGGTCACCATTTTCACAGGTAGTTTCATAGATTCAATCATTGCTGCGGTTCCCTCCGTGGCATAAAGGTCGTGATGCAGGGAGTGCAACCGCTTAGCGAGGGGCTGGGCCTCAGTTTTGTCCTTATCGGCAATGCTGAGCAGCACGCTGCCCTCTTGAGGCAGCATCAATCCGGCGGCCAGAAGGGCCTTGACCAGAGCTGCCTCGAAGCTGTAGTCAATGCCCATGACCTCGCCGGTGGATTTCATTTCGGGGCCGAGGTAGCTATCTACACCAGTCAGTTTAGACATGGAGAAGACGGGGGCCTTTACGCCTATCAACTGCTGCCTCTTCCACAGCCCGCCTTCGTAGCCCTGCTCCTTAAGGCTGATTCCGGCCATGACCTTGGTGGCGATTCTTACCATGGGCACGCCGGTCACCTTGGAGATGAAGGGCACGGTCCGACTGGCGCGGGGATTTACCTCGAAGACGTATACCATCGAGCGCCCGACAATCGAAGAGTTGACCGCCGGGTCTCGCATGATCACCATCTGAACGTTCATCAGCCCTCTCATTCCCAGAGCGGGCCCAATCCTCGTGGCGTAATCTACCATGGTGTTCACTTCGTCCAGGGTGAGATTCAGTCCGGGGTAGATGGCCAGCGCGTCGCCGCTGTGCACGCCGGCCCTTTCGATGTGTTCCATCACACCGGGAATGAGCACCTTCTCGCCGTCGCAAACGGCGTCCACCTCGACCTCTTTGCCCTGTAGGTATTTGTCTATAAGCACAGGATGTTCACTATCCATCTCCAGGGCCAATGTCAGGTAGCGAACCAGTTCAGGCTCGTTGTACACGATTTCCATGGCTCGCCCACCGAGCACATAGCTGGGACGCACCAGCACGGGATAGCCCAGGGACCCTGCCACACTTAGAGCAGCCTCAACGGAAGTCACCGCAGCCCCCGGCGGCTGAGGAATACCTAATCTATCCAGAAAATCCTCAAAGCGCCGGCGGTCTTCGGCTATGTCTATGGCCTCGGCGCTGGAGCCGAGTATCGGGAGATTATTCCTGGCCAGGACGCCGACCAGATTGATAGGCGTTTGTCCACCGAGCTGGACGATAGAAGGAGGAACGGGACCGTTGCCGGTCTCATTTTCAAGTATGTTCCGGATACTTTCGTCGTCCAGTGCTTCGAAGTACAGACGCGTGCTGGTATCGAAATCGGTGGAGACCGTCTCGGGGTTGGAATTGACCAGGATGCTCTTCATGCCCATTTCCTGAAGCGCCCAGGCCGAATGGACGCAGCAATAGTCGAACTCGATTCCCTGCCCGATGCGTATCGGTCCGCTGCCGATAACCAGAGCTTTCTTTCCGGTGAGTGGGGCAGCTTCATTCTCCTTTTCATAGGTGCTGTAGAAATAGGGAGTCTCAGCATCAAATTCGGCGGCACAGGTATCCACCATCTTGTACACCGGGAGTATTTGCCAATCATGGCGGATTTGTCTTACCTGCTCCGGCAGCCTATCGGCCAAAGTGCCCACTTGCTCGTCGGAGAAGCCCAGCCTCTTCGCCTCCCGCAGAAGCTCCGGATTCAGCGGCTCGGAAAGGAGCCTTTTCTCCATTGCCACGATATTCTGGAGCTTGTAGACAAACCAGGGGTCTATGCCGGTGAGCTCCGAGAGCTCCTCGGCTTTGGCTTCCCTCCGCAGCGCTGCCGCTATTGCCCATAATCTCAGGTCGTTAGGGTGAAGCGGATAGGAACTGAGACCGTCCTCTTTGCCCCAGGCGGGGTCTTCCCAAAGCAGAGTACGTCTGCCGAACTCCAGAGAGCGGACTGCTTTCTGTAGGGCAGCCTCAAAACCCCTGGCGATGGCCATCACCTCGCCGGTGGCCTTCATCTGGCTCCCGATTTTGCGGTCGCCCAGAGCAAATTTGTCGAAGGGCCATCTGGGAATTTTGACCACACAATAATCCAATGCCGGCTCGAAAGATGCCAGCGTCTTGCCTGTGACCCTATTGGGAATCTCATCCAGTCTCTTGCCTATGGCTATCTTGGCGGCCACCCGGGCAATGGGGTAACCGGTGGCTTTACTGGCTAAAGCAGAACTCCGGCTGACACGCGGATTAACTTCGATGACGTGGTATTCGCTTCTCGTGACTCCCTTCTGGTCACGGGCCCATTTTTCCGCAACTATGGGACTGGGGGTCAGGGCAAACTGTATGTTGCAGCCTCCCTCGATTTTCAGTGCTCTTATGATTTTCAGACTGGCTGACCTGAGCATCTGGTATTCTCTGTCGGTGAGAGTCTGGCTGGGCGCCACCACGATGCTATCACCGGTGTGAATGCCCATGGAGTCGATGTTCTCCATGCAGCAGATGGCGATGCAGTTGTCAGCGGCGTCCCGCATGACCTCGAATTCGATTTCCTTCCAGCCCAGAAGGCATTGCTCGACCAGGACTTCGTGACTCATACTGGACTCCAGGCCGTTGGCGACGGTCTGTTCAAGCTCTTTCATGGTGTGGGTGATGCCGCCGCCGGTGCCTCCCAGGGTGTAGGAAGGGCGGACTATGAGAGGCAGGCCGATAGATTTCGCCAGCTCTTTTGCTTCGGTCACCGACTTCACCGTGGAGCTCTTCGGGACAGGCTCACCGATGTCGAGAAGAAGCTGCTTGAACAAAGACCTTTCCTCGGCCTTCTTTATCGTTTCTATGGCCGTGCCCAGAGAACGCACATTGTACTTGGCGAGTATTCCGGCGTCAGCTACCTCCACCGCCAGATTGAGTCCCGTCTGCCCCCCAAGCGTGGGCAACAGGCCGTCAGGCCGTTCCCTTTCGATTATACGTGCCACGACCTCCACGGTCAGCGGCTCGATATAAACGATATCGGCGATGCCCTCATCGGTCATGATGGTGGCCGGGTTCGAATTCACCAGCACCGTGGTCACGCCTTCTTCTCGAAGTGCGCGGCAGGCCTGCGTTCCGGAATAATCGAACTCCGCCGCCTGCCCGATGATTATCGGCCCCGACCCGATGACCAGCACCTTGGATGGTTTGGTCATATCTCCTCTCTCGTTTTAGCCTCTCACCATGTCCAGGAATCTCTCAAACAGGTGTCTATTGTCCCAGGGGCCGGGCGAAGCCTCGGAGTGGTACTGGATGCCCAGAACGGGCAACTCCTGGTGAGTCAATCCCTCGACCGTGCCGTCATTCAAGTTTATCTGGCTGACCTCCAGTCCATCTTTCAATGTGTCGGCATCCACGGCATAGCCATGGTTCTGAGCAGTAATGTAGACTCTGCCGGTGGGTAAATCCTTCACTGGATGGTTGCCGCCGCGATGTCCGAACTTGAGCTTGAAGGTGCTGGCTCTCAGAGCTTGAGCTATCAGCTGGTGACCCAGGCATATTCCCATCATCGGTTTGCTGCCTACGAGATTTCGAACGATCTCAGCCATATCGCCCAGAAGGGCAGGGTCGCCGGGCCCCGGCGACAGGACAATGCCATCAGGATTCAGGGCCAGGACGTCCTGTACCGAGGCGGTGCACGGGATGATGGTTGTCCGGCAGTCGAGCTGGCTCAGAATGCGCAGTATGTTGTATTTCAGGCCATAGTCTATGACTACGATACGAGATTGCTTCGGTTCACCCTCATCATTCGATGAACTCAGGACAGACTTTTTGTCCTCTCCCTTCAAGGGAGAGGATATTAGCTTCTCAACGGCAGGCCGATTGGATTGCCACTCATATGATTTGTCCGTGCTGACCTGGCGGACATAATTGACATAATCATATCTTGGCAGGCTTCCCAGCTCTGAAGATGCCTCTTCGACGGTCATCTCCGAGCTTAGAATGCCCATCATTACGCCCCTGGACCTGAGATGGCGGGTCAGAGCGCGGGTGTCTATGCCGCTGATGCCGGGAATCCCGTAGGCCTGTAAGAACTGCTCCAAAGTACGTGCGCTCTGCCAGTGACTCGGTCGAGGACAATACTCGCGAACGACAAAGCCCCTCACCTGAATCTGCCTGGATTCGAAATCGGCTTCGTTGATTCCATAGTTGCCGATGAGGGGATAGGTGGGGAGCAGGATTTGACCGGCATAAGATGGGTCTGTGAGCATCTCCTGATATCCGGTCATGCTGGTGTTGAATACCACCTCGCCATTGGCGGTGCCGCTGGCGCCGAAGGCTTGGCCTTCGTGAACCGAGCTATCTTCGAGAACCAGGATTGCTTTTTTGGCCATGAGATTGCTTCGTCGTCCCGATTTCATCGGGACTCCTCGCAATGACGAGGGAGTCATCCAGGTGTACCATCCAGCCGTTGGCTACGGTTGCCATCACCTTGCCCTTGAATTTGTCGCCGTCGAAAGGCGTGTTTCTGCCTTTGGAGGCGAAATTGCGGCTATCCACGACCCACTCCCTATCAGGGTCGAGTACGGCGACGTTCGCCGGAGCGCCGACTCTCAGCGTGCCAATTTCACCGTCTCTGCCAATGACTCTCGCCGGTTCGCACGTTAGCTTGGAGATCAACCGGGTAAGGCTTATTTCTTTCGTGTGCACCAGGCTCATAAGGCAGCCGAACGCGGTTTCAAAGCCACTTATGCCAAACGCAGCCAACTCTGGCCCGCAGTTTTTGTCAGCCATTGTGTGAGGTGCGTGGTCGGTGGCGATGGCATCGATTACGCCGTCATCCAGTCCGTCAATTAGCGCCTTGACATCTTCTTTGGTGCGTAGAGGCGGGTTCACCTTCGAACTGGTGTCAAATACTCTATGGGCAGAATTACCTGTGACTCTCTCTTCGGTTAGCGTCAGGTGGTGGGGCGTGGCCTCGGCGGTCACCAAAACCTTCTCTTCTTTGGCGCGCCGAATAAGCTCGACGGAACCCCTGGTGCTCACGTGGGCAATGTGAAGACGGCCCCGGGTCAACTTTGCCAGAATCAAGTCGCGCGCCACCATGACCTCTTCGGCGGCCGACGGAATTCCTTTCAGGCCCAGCCTGGCAGATATTCGACCTTCGTTCATGACTCCATTGTCGCTCAGCGACCTGTCCTCGCAATGGTCAATGATTAGCACGCCCAGGTCCCGGCTGTGTTCCAGGGCGCGGAGCATGAGCAGTGAGCTTGCGACCGGGTCGCCATCGTCACTGAATCCAACGACCCCAGCCTTGGCCAGTTCGACCATGTCGGACAGTTCTTCTCCTTTCCTACCTTTAGTAACGCAGCCTATGGGGAGAACGCTAATGAAGCCTTCCCTGCCGGCCTTTCTCTTCACCCGGGCTACGACGGACGGGCCGTCGAGAGGAGGACTGGTATTGGGCATGCAGCAAACGGTGGTGAAGCCACCCCTGGCGGCTGCCCTCGTTCCTGTCGCGATCGTTTCCTTTTCCTCAAACCCCGGCTCCCGGAGGTGACAGTGGAGGTCCACGAAACCGGGACAGACAACCAGTCCTGACGCATCAATTGCCTGAGATTGCTTCGTCCCGATTCTATCGGGACTCGTGTCGGAACTCGCAATGACAGTTGGTATTTTGCCCTCCAAGTACACAATCTTGCCATCAGCGATGAGCAGGTCGCCAAACCGGTCTATGCCCTGGCCGGGATCAATTATGCGGCCGCCACGGATGAGCAGAGATGCAGCTTCGCTATTCATTGTCTGATATAGCTGCTGGGTTTGAAGTGATGAGACTCGGCCTCCTGTTCCGAAGCAAAGATGATCAAATTCTCGGGTCTAATCTTCCGGCTGAAACGACTGTCGGCGCGGTGATATTTCTTGTTTTCCAGGCTTCCTTCATGCCAGTCCGAGCTGGCGACATATTGAGGGAGAAACTCGTGGTCGCAATAAACGCATCGCAATGTCAAAGGCTCGCGACTCACTATTCTGAACTCAGGCTTTATGTACCTCACTTCCGTTTCCTGGTTCGAGACACACCTCGTGTTAGGACACTTGACACCGGAATCCCGCTTGTAAACGGGATAATCTGTCTTGCGGACAAAGGTATCTCTTCCCCTGGGCATTTCGACTTCCCTGGCGCCCAATAGCAGGGCCAGCAGCGCCATTCTGACGGGTACTCCGTAGGCCGCCTGCTTGAAATACATGCTTCTGGGGTCCGCATCCAAATCATGTGTCAATTCATCAACGCGGGGCAGAGGATGCATGACCAGTGTCTTCTTAAACTCCTTTTCTCTAAGGAGTTTCTTGTCTACAATGGGATAGCCCTTCTTCGACTCCTGTTCGTCCGCCGTGGGTGATTGTCTTTCCTTTTGAAGCCTGGTGACATAGAGGGCGTCAACGCCCGCCTTCAATTCCACTCGCATACTTATGTCGGGCAGCATGGCAAGCTGATGCGGGCTGCTTGGAGTCAGGTATATGGCATCCACAGGAAAGAGTTTGCTGCCGATTTCCTGGCTCAGATTCCTGCAGTCTTTCAACTCACCCTTATATTCCGTGCTCAGTCTCCTCAGAACGTGCTCCGGGATTCCGAGTCCCGGGCCGGGACAAAAGAGGACAGTGGCGCCAAACCTGGCCAAAGCGTAGATCAGGGAATGCACAGTCCGCCCGTGTTTCAAGTCTCCCCATAGGGCGATTCTCAGTCCCTTAATCGTCTGCCTTTCTTTTCTGATGGTGTAAAGGTCGCACAGGGTCTGGGTCGGATGTTCATGGCTGCCGTCGCCCCCGTTTATCACCGGGATGCCGGCGTAATCGGCGACGACCTTGGCCGCCCCTTCCCAGGGGTGCCTGATTACAATTATGTCGGCATAGCTTCCCACTACCTTTGCCATATCGGCAATGCTTTCACCTTTGGCCAGGGAACTTGCCCCGATGTCCTGTGCGGTTATGACGCGGCCCCCGAGCCTGAGCATGGCTGCCTCGAACGACAGCCTCGTCCGGGTGCTTGGCTCAAAGAACAGGCTGGCCATGATTTTGCCGCGGCAAAGCCGGTCCTGTTCTTTCGGAGCGCCGGCCATCTCGTCGGCTAACGAAAACAATGCCTCGATTTCCCCGTTTGATAAGTCGTCTATAGTGACCAGATTTCTATTTGCCAGATTCATTTTTCCCCTTTCGATCCTGCCCGATCAGGCCGGACTTGGTGACGATTATCACCTTATCCGTGCCATCAACCTCGGTCAGTTGAACTTGAATCTCCTCCTGCTTGGAGCTTGGTATATTCTTACCTACGTAGTCGGCCCGAATGGGAAGTTCTCGATGTCCCCGGTCAATCAACACGGCCAACTGGATTGTCCTCGGACGCCCCAAATCCACCAGGGCATCCATGGCGGCGCGGATGCTACGGCCGGTATAAAGAACGTCGTCAACCAGAATCACCTGTCTGTCGGAGATGCCGATAGGGATATCGGTACGGCTGTGGTTCGCGGGTTTTGATTCCGAGGGTGGAATGTCGTCCCGGTAAAGGCCTATGTCCAGAGCACCCACGGGAATGCAGATTCCTTCGAAGCCTTCGATTGTTGCCGCCAGACGTTTGGCCAGGGGCACTCCCCGGGTTCTCATGCCTACGAGCACGACATCCTCCGCACCCTTGTTTCTTTCTACAATCTCGTGGGCGATACGGGCCAGCGCCCGCTCCATCTCCCTTGAGGTTAACAGGACCTTGTCAGATGTCAAAAAACCTCCTGCCTTTAAGCTGGCAAGAGGTTACGCCGGGTGTTGTTGCCGTTGCGCTATGATTAAGCATTTTCCCCTTACCAGCCTCTCCGGACTGATTTAAAGGTCTGATTAAGCATTATGGCATGATTGTGGAGGAAATGCAAGCTGCAGCCTCGATAGCTGACATCAGATTGCCGCGCAATGACACCGTAGATGAAATCCTAAATCCTAAGCACGAAATCCTAAACAAGCTCTAGTTCTCAAAACTATTCGGGCGTTTGCGTCTTCGTCATTTGATATTGTTCCGACTTATCGACGACGCTCGATGTAATCGGCACTTAGGGCTTAGACACCAGGATTTCGAGCTTAGTCAACAAGATTGGCACGCCCTGACAAATCGGGGGTCGCGAAGAACAGAGTAGATTGGGGGCGCCACGAGGGGGAAAAGGGTAGCTTACGCTACCCCCTTCCCCAAAATGAGGCTTAGGTTTACTGTCGAGAGAATTGAGCCGGCTGGGGAGCAACTGATGCGTTGGCCTGAGGCTTGCTCTCCATCCGGGAGACCGGAAAACGAGGAGAGCGGCGCATGAACGAGGGCATGTCGAGAGCGTCGCTGCCACCTTTTATCAGGCGGCGCAGTTCTTCGGAGCTGCGCACTCCTCCACCGGGCGTCTTGGCGAAGCCGGTAGCGATAACCGTAATGCGGATCTCGCTTTCCATCTTGGGGTCAAAGACCACGCCGAAGATGATGTTGGCCTCGGGGTCTACTGCCTGCTGGATAACCTGGGCAGCCTCATTGCACTCAAACAAGGTGAGGCTCGGGCCGCCGGTGACATTGAACAGCACGCCCGTGGCTCCGCTTATGGACACATCAAGCAGCGGACTGGCCATAGCGGCCTTAGCGGCTTCAGCGGCGCGACTCTGCCCGCTGGACCTACCTACGGACATCCAGGCCGGGCCGGCGTCTTTCATCACCGATTTGATATCGGCGAAGTCCAGGTTTATCAAACCGGGGACGGTGACTACCTCCGAGATAGCCTGAACTCCCAGACGAAGAGCATCGTCAGCCAGCCTGAAGGCGTTGTCCACGCTGGTCTTGGCGTCGCAAAGCTGAAGAAGACGGTCATTGGGGATGATTATGAGGGTGTCAACCTTGTTCGTGAGGTTTATCAGGCCTTCCTCGGCCACCTGGTTTCTGTGATTACCCTCGAAAGTGAAGGGTTTGGTCACCACTCCGATGGTGAGGGCGCCGCTCTTTTTGGCCACTTCAGCCACCACAGGGATGCCGCCCGTGCCGGTGCCACCACCCATACCGGCGGCAATAAACACCATGTCGGCGCCTTCCACGACGTCTTCAATTATGTCGATACTCTCTTCCGCCGCCTTGGTCCCGACCTTGTGGTCGCCGCCGGCGCCCAGGCCCCTGGTCAATTTCTCACCCAGTTGAATTCTGGTAGGGGCCTCGGCCAAGGCTAACGCCTGGCCGTCCGTATTCATAGCAACGAAGTCGACGCCCTTGATTCCTTCGCGGACCATGCGGGTAATGGCATTGGAGCCGCCGCCACCTATACCTATAGCCTTGATTCTTGCTGCACTTGGAGTATAAATCTGTTTTGCCATTCTATCCTCCTTTCACAAATCAGGCGCCGAACAGCTTCCTAAAGAAATTCACGAAGTTGCCAAGGACGCCACCGTTTTTCACCTGTAAGGCCGAACCCTCTTTGCCTCGCACCGGCCACAGAACCAGTCCCACGGTGGTAGCGTAGGCCGGGTCCTGAAGGATGTCTGAAATGCCGTAAATGCCCGTGTTCAGCGGTCGGCCTTTCCGTACCGGAATGCGCAGAATTGCCTGCCCCAGCTCGTCGAGGCCGGGTAGATTAGCGGTGCCACCGGTGAGGACCAGGCCGCAAGGCGCCAGCGAATGATAATCGCTGGTTGGCATCTCCATGAGTATGAGCTGAAGCAGCTCCTCCATGCGCGCCCGAATGATATTGCAGAGGTCTTTGTAAGAGGCGCTATGACCGTTTTCCAGACCCACCTGGACGGTCTCGTCAAGCTCCAAAGTCGGAGTGACGTTGCCGTATCTCTTCTTCATCTTTTCCGAAATGTTGAAGGGTAGGCCCAGCCCTATCGAGATGTCGCTGGTTACCTGGTAACCGGCCACCGGAACGATAGCGGTGTGGTAGATTGCGCCGTTCTTAAATACCGCTATATCCGTGGTGCCGCCTCCCATGTCAGCCATGATGACCCCTGTATCTCTTTCCTCCGGAGTCAGTACGGCTTCCCCGCTAGCCAGGGGTTCAAGGATGAGGTCCTCAACGTCAACACCGATAGCGCGGACGCATTTGGCCAGGTTTTGTATGGAGGTTACTGAAGCAGTGATGATGTGGGTTTCCACATCCAGCCTGTGCGCGTGCATGCCTACCGGCTGTTTGACCCCCTCCTGTCCGTCCAGGGCGTAGTATCGCGGGATAGCGTGGAGCACCTTCTTCCCTTCGGCAACGTTGATGTTGCGAGCCGCGGATAGCGCACGCTTAAGGTCCTGGGTGCGTACCAATCGGTCATCTCTCGGGATAGCTATCACTCCACGATTATTCAGACTACTTATGTGTCTGCCGGTAACCCCAACATAGGCGGAATCTATGCGTATGCCACTAACTCTTTGGGCTTCCTTTATGGATGTGGCTATGGACTGTTTGGCTTCGTCCATATTGACTACGATGCCCTTGTGTAGGCCGTGCGAGGGGACGACTCCCACTCCGAGAACTTCGATGTCGTCCTCTGCTTTGACATTAGCCACGAGAGTGGCTATTTTAGTTGTGCCCACATCAATAGCTGAAATGATCTTCTTTGCCATTTTCACCTCCTTTTTTGCTGGGAATGCCGCCTAGTTGAGTCGCTCAGCTATCCTTAATTTGGCGCTTCGGCTGCGGGGGTTGGATTCTGTCTCCAACGAGGTAGGTTTGATAACCTTCCGTGAAATGAGCTTCAAGGTGGGCACATGGCCACAGCGGCATATCACTGTTCCCGGGGGACACACGCAGTTGCTGGCTGCTTCTCGCATGAATTGCTTGACTATACGGTCTTCCAGAGAATGGTAACTAATGACTGTTAGTCTGCCCCCGGGACGAAGGAGGTTGAGGGTCTGTTTGAGGGCCAGTTCCAGATTCTGTAATTCACTGTTGACCGCGATGCGAAGCGCCATGAAGGTTCTCGTGGCGGGGTGAATTCTGCTCCGATGTGTCGGGGCACCTGAAACTTGCTCTATCAGGCGGGCAAGTTCCAAGGTGGTAGAGACGGGGCGATTTTGAGCAATTTGCCGCGCTATCCGCCGACTATGATGCTCTTCACCATATCGCTGTATGAGCTTGGCCAGCTCTTGCTCTGAGAATGTGTTGACGATGTCGGCCGCGGTGAAATCTTGCGCCGGATCGAACCTCATGTTCAGGGGAGCGTCGAGCTGGAAGCTGAAGCCACGTTCGGCTGTATCCAGTTGTAGAGAAGAGACACCAAGGTCGAAAAGAATACCATCAACTGGATGAAAATGGTATCTTCTGGAGATGGCCTCAAGGTTAACAAAGTTATCGTTAACCAGGACAACTGCTTCGCCATAGTTGCTGAGCCTGTCCCGGCTTATTCTGATGGCCTCAGGGTCCGCATCAATACCCAGGAGCTTCCCTGATGGCGAAATTCGCTCCAGTAAGGCTGCCGCGTGTCCGCCCAGACCGACGGTGCAATCAATGAAATAGCCGCCCCGGCGAGGCTGCAAGCCTACTATGACTTCGTCGAGTAGAACAGGCACATGGACCGGTACAGACATGACGACGCTCATTCACTCATACCCCAGTCTCAATCATCCCTGACGTCTGTTCTTCGGCGGCTGTTTGCTCGGCCTTCCATCCCTCCTGGCTCCAGAGTTCAACGCGAGCGTTGGCGCCGACGACAACCGCTGTATCGCCAATTCCAGCGTACGTCCGCAGAGTCTCCGGCAACTTGATCCTGCCTTGGCCGTCATATGAGGCATCAAAGGCGGAGCCGTGGGTAAGGCGAGTCAGCCTCCTTAGCTTAACTCCAGTCAGTGGTGTCTCAGCCAGCTTGTCGGACACCCTCTTCCATTCTCTTGCCGGATAAACGGCGATGCATTTCTCCCCCAGCCCCCTGGTCAATACCACGCCATCTTTCAGCTCCCGTCTGAATTTCGGCGGCAAAGGGACTCTCCCTTTATCGTCAACCTTATATTGATATTCACCGTTGAACACGTTATCCCTCCAGGTTCACCACAACTCTGGCTAGTCTTGCTTTGCCGAGCTTGTCTTTTCGATAGCCCTCCACCCCATTTCCCCACGTTTCCCCACAATCCTATTATAGACCCTGCCCTTTTTTTGTCAATACCTTTGGCTACCCTTTCCGGGATTTTTTGAATAAAATCGTTGTGGGGTTGGGGGTGGGGTAGCGCCAGGTGGGCGGGGACTCATATTGGTTCGCGAGGACGAATCGCTGGGGGGCGCGAAACTTTATTTTGCCATCGCTTGCGTGATAAGATAAGCATTTTGGAGGTTCTCATTGGGGGAATCCATGCGCATTGATATTCTGTCTCTATTTCCCGAGATGTTTGTCTCCCCGCTCAACGAGAGCATCATGAAGCGTGCCCGCGAGCAGGGGTTGGTGAACATTGTGGTTCATGATATTCGCGACTACACTCACGACAAGCATCATACCGCCGACGACTCTCCCTACGGCGGCGGGCCAGGCATGGTGCTCAAGCCCGAGCCTGTCTTCGAGGCGGCGGAGGCGATACAGCGGCAGCTGGGTGTAAGCGACGCGCCCGTCATATTACTAACGCCTCAGGGCAGGCTCTTTTCTCAAGCCGTAGCTCAGGAACTCGCCTGTCGGCCCTACCTGATGCTAATCTGCGGTCATTATGAGGGTCTGGACGAGAGGGTCTGCGAACACCTGGCTACCGACCAGATCAGCATCGGAGATTACGTGCTCAGCGGTGGCGAATTACCCGCTATGGTCGTTGCCGATGCCGTTGTCAGGCTCATACCGGGAGTGTTGGGCTCGGAAGATTCTGCCGGTAACGACTCATATAGCGACGGGCTTCTGGAGTATCCGCAGTATACCAGACCTCCGTCGTACCGGGACTGGTCAGTCCCTTCGGTTTTGCTTTCAGGGAATCACGGCGAAGTTGCTCAATGGCGGCGCCGCCAGGCCATCATTCGTACAGCGAAACGACGGCCCGACCTCTTGGAGAAGGTCAATATTTGCGATGAGGAAAGGAAATGGATATCAGAGAATTTGTTAAACCCAAAGTGAACCCCAACATTCCTCAAGTTTCCCCGGGCGATACGGTCAAGGTGAGTTTGAAGACCATGGAGGGGGACAAGGAACGGCTGCAGCACTTCCAGGGGGTGGTGATTAAGATGAGGAAGGGCGTTGACGGCGGTAGCTTTACTGTAAGAAGAGTATCTTACGGGATCGGAGTGGAACGTACCTTTCCTTTCCAATCCCCGTCTGTGCAAACCGTAGCGGTGCTCAGGCATGGGCAGGTGCGCCGTGCCAAACTCTACTATATCCGAAGGCTTAGCGTTAAGCAGGCCCGCCTCAAGGAGAGGAGAGAGAGGGCGCTGGAGCAGGCCATGCCTCAAGAGGAGGAACCTCGCCAGGAAGAGCAATCTTCTGAATCTTCTGAATGAACTATGCCGAGGTGGCAGTCGAGTCGCCCCGATTACACCGGGGTCAGACTTTCAGTTACGCCATACCTCCGACCTTCAATGTCCGCGCCGGTCAGGCGGTGTGGGTGCCCTTTGGCTCTCGCCTCGTTCGGGGAATTGTGGTTCACCTATCGGACGAGCCGGCGGTTGCAGAAACCAGGGAAATAGCCGGCATTGTCACCGACCTTCCGGTGCTATCCCCGGCCCAGATGGAGCTCGCCCGGTGGATCAGCGACTACTATTTCGCTCCACCTTTCGATGCCCTGGCCTTGATGCTGCCTCCCGGATTTGCCAGGCGAGCTATCACTTCCTTCCAATTGACCGGCCCTCAACCAATTCGGTCGCTAACGCCCGAACAGGAAAACGTCCTTAGCATTATGAAAGAGAACAAAAGGACAAGTCTGTCCGAACTGGAGAAAGTACTCGGTCCAAGGGAGGCCAGGCAAATCACCGACCAGTTGCTTGCTTACCGGCTAATCACACAGACCGTGGAACTGGAAAAATCAAGAGCGAAGCCCAAGATGGTTCCCTATATCAGGCTGATAGCTAGCGCCGATGAAATCCAGGCAGCGAAGGCTGGTCTGGGCAAATCCCGGGCTTACAAACAGGCGGAATTCCTGGAATTCCTGCGCACACGGGGCCAACCTATTCCAATTAGCGAACTGAGGGAGCGCGTCGGTTACTCTTCCGCCGCTATCAAGGCCCTGGAGGAACGTCATCTGGTCTTGGTGGAAAACGTTAGAGTGAGGCGTGACCCGCTGTCCCGCCTCAGCCTGACATCCGCCTCCGCTCCGGTTCTGGCTCCGTCCCAGCAGGCCGCCTGGAGATTGATGCAGGATATCATCGCGGAAAAAGAGGAGCAACGTGGCAGGCCGCCGGTCTTCTTACTGTTCGGGGTCACGGGCAGCGGCAAGACTGAGATCTACCTGCGAGCCCTGGCCCAGACCGTTGCCGCAGGTAAGCAAGGCATCTGCCTGATTCCGGAGATCGCCTTGACGCAGCAGACAGTAGAGAGATTCGCCAATCGTTTCCCGGGACGTGTAGCAGTATTGCATAGCGGACTCACTGCGGGCGAGCAGTTCGATGAATGGCAATGGATAGCGGAGGGAAACTGCGATGTCGTGATAGGGCCGAGGAGCGCCTTGTTTGCGCCCCTGCCCCGCCTTGGTCTTATCATCATGGATGAAGAGCACGAATGGACATATAAGCAGGACGACAAGTCGCCGCGCTATCATGCCCGCGATGTGGCCATCAAACTGGCTCAACTCAGTGATGCCGTAGTCGTGCTCGGCAGCGCCACACCCGATGTTGGTAGTTTCCATAAAGCACAGCAGGGAGAGTACCGCCTCATAGAGCTGAAAGAGAGAATCACTCCCTGCGGCTATTCCCCGCTCCCCCGGGTGACCATCGTGGACTTGAGGGAAGAGCTCAAGGCCGGAAACAGAAGCTTGCTCAGCCGTCCGCTATTATCGTCTATGAAGGAGACTCTGGCGCATCGCGAGCAAACGATTCTTTTCCTTAACCGCAGGGGCACTGCTACCTTTGTTCGGTGTCGCAGCTGCGGGTTTGTCTTTCGCTGCCCTCGCTGCTCCATAGCACTCACCTTTCATTCGGTGGAGAAGAGGCTGATTTGTCATCGCTGCCATTATTCTGTGCCGGTCTCGCCGGTATGCCCTCAGTGTCACCGACCCAATCTCAGATATCTGGGGATTGGCACGCAGAGGGTGGAGGAAGAGATAAGTCATTTCTTGCCGGAAGCGAGATTGCTCCGCTGGGACAGGGATGTGATTACCAGAAGATACGCTCATGAGGAATTGTTGAAGGACTTTCGTGACCATAAGGCCGATGTACTTATCGGGACGCAGATGATAGCCAAAGGACTGGATTTGCCCCAGGTGACGCTGGCCGGCGTCATTAATGCCGACACCGGCCTCAATTTCCCCGATTTTCGGAGCAGCGAGCGTACCTTTCAGCTTCTATGCCAGGTAGCCGGCAGGGCCGGGCGTGGAGTCAAGGCCGGCAAGGTCATCATCCAGACCTACTCGCCTGACAATTATATTATTGAGGCCGCTGCTAAGCATGATTACGCGGCGTTCTATCACAGAGAAATGAGCTATCGCCGCCGATACAACTACCCCCCTTTTACTCAGTTGACCCGCCTGGTTTACGGTCATACCAACGAAGAAGCGTGTCGCCGCGAGGCGAGGAGAGTATACCGAATGATTCTCGATGACAAGGCCACAGAGGGCATAGTTGATCTCAGTGTAATCGGCCCTGTGCCTGCTTTTGCCTCGAGGGTCAGAGGCAGCTATCGCTGGCAACTGTTTCTGCGCGGACCCGAATCAAGCCGTGTCTTATCAAGGTTCATCCTGCCACGAGGTTGGATAATAGACGTGGACCCGGTGGGGGTAACTTGACGCGCAGGGTATCTCGCTGGAGTGACCTTGACGTAGATCATATCAGTGGCCTAAGATTCCGGGAGGTAGATTCTGCGAGACTGGTGGAGTCGCTTGATCAGGTGCGATCAGCTCCAGGGCTATAGAAAGCGCCTGTAGTGTCTGGGAGAGGAGGGGATTGATTATGAAGAAGGTGACTTTCTTGCCCGAGGGGAAGGAAGTTGAGGTGGCTGAAGGGGTCACCTTGTTTGAAGCGGCGGAAAAGGCAGGCGTCTACCTCGACAGCCTGTGCGGAGGGGAAGGCGTCTGCGGCAAATGCCGGGTCCGGGTGAGCAAGGGGAAAGCCAAAGCCGATAACCACTCGCTTGCGTTCCTTTCCAAAGAAGAGATACAAAGTGGTTACGTCCTGGCCTGTCAGACCCGGGTGGAAGATAACCTGGAGGTGGTCATTCCGCCCGAGTCCCGCCTCGAGGAAGAGCAGATTCTGACGGGCGCACATCAGAAGGAACAGGAGGCCTGGAGAGGAACATCCCCCATCGCCTATAGCGGACCTGACTGGGTCTCCGTGGCCAGAAGGCCCCACGACCCGGCTTCGCTTTTCCAACCGCTGGTAACTAAAGCGTATCTTGAGCTTCCCGAGCCCACCATTGACGACAACATTCCTGACACCGCTCGTATCGTCAGGGAACTCAGGAAGAAGTTCGGATATCGGTCCTATGAAATCCCCTTGTATTGCCTGCGTGACCTGTCTGCCAGGCTCCGGCGCCGGGGATGGAGAATCACCGCCACGTTGGCCAGACACGACGATATGGGCCGGGTACTGCAAATAGAAATTGGAGACACGGCCGACAGAAACTACGGCGTGGCTCTCGACGTCGGCACGACCACGGTGGTCATCCAGCTGACTAATCTTAAGACCGGTCAAGTCATGGGAGTGGAAGGCAGTCACAATTTGCAGTCCCGCTATGGTGAAGATGTTCTTTCTAGGATAGCCTTTGTCTGCGGCAAGGGCTCCACGGATGTTCTCCAGCGCGCGGTGGTGGAAAATATCAACAGCTTGATCCAGGCTCTGGCTGGAGAAAAAGGCATCATGGTGGAGGATATTACGTCTGTCGTTGCCGCCGGCAATACAACTATGAGCCACCTTCTTCTGGGCCTGACGCCATGTTCCATAAGAGACGACCCGTACGTTCCCACTGCGGACCTTTATCCCCAGGTCTCGGCAAGGGAGGTAGGTATCAACATAAATCCTCAGGGCATGCTGCAGGTGATGCCCAGCGTGGCAAGTTATGTCGGTGGTGATACCGTGGCCGGCGTGCTGGCTTGCGGCCTGGCGGATAGGCCGGAAACAACCTGCCTCATTGACATAGGCACAAATGGGGAAATTGCCATCGGCAATAATGAATGGATGCTCTCCTGTTCCGCCTCTGCCGGTCCTGCTTTTGAAGGGGGCGATACCAGATGTGGCATGCGCGCGACCCGTGGAGCGATAGAGAAGGTAGAGATAAATGACGGCAAAGTGGTCTTCGAGACTATCGGTAGAGCCAAAGCGAGGGGGATTTGCGGTTCGGGTCTGATTGACGTCATTTATGAGCTGGCCAGGAATGGCATTCTGGACATAGACGGGAAATTCCGGGCTTCGATTCAGGACAGGCGGATTATCGAGGAGAATGGAGAGCGGGAATACATAGTGGCGTTTCCCGAGGAGACGGAAGTCGGGCGCGCGTTAGTCGTAGCTCAAACGGACATAGACAATATCATGAGGTCTAAAGCAGCCATATTTGCGGCCATCAAATCTCTGACTGACTACGCGGGGCTTGCCTTCGACCAGCTCGCCAAAATCTACGTGGCCGGTGGCTTTGGAAGCTATCTCAATATCGAGAAGGCCGTCGGCATAGGTCTATTGCCGGATGTACCAAGAGAAAGGATAGAGTTCATAGGCAACAGCTCGCTCATGGGCGCCCGTATGGCTCTGGTCTCGTCTTACGCCTTTGAGAAGTCTATAGCCATCTCTCAGGAGATAACCAACATTGAGCTTTCTCATTTCGCTCCCTTTGGCGATGAGTATATGGCTGCCCTCTACCTCCCCCACATAGACCGAACGCTTCTCTTCCCTTCGGTGAACTATTGAGTTGACTGCAGACCTCTGAAGGCCATTGCATGAGTGACGAAGTGAGCCGAGGCATCCTGGTCAGGAGCGTGAAGAGCTTGAGCCGTTTTATTGACGTGTCGGGCCCATAGGCTGGGCACGATTCACCCTGGCCTTTCGAGGGTCATCATCCGCCGATGCCGGGAGGGAAGATGTGCAACGTATCTCCTTCCTTTAAGTCGGTGCTCTTCAGATTGCGCAAGGCGATGCCGTTCAGCAAAACGAGCGAATACTCCTGTATCTTCCCTTCCAGATGAATACCGGCAGCCTCCAGTTTCTCTCGGAGCCGATGCCCGAATTTGCCCTCGACCTGGGTTAGTGCGTCATCTATCCCATCAGCCTGCAAGGTGGTGCTATCCGCGCCGAGATATGAACGCCAGAGGCTGTAGAACCGTACTGTGACTAAGGGCATTTCAATACTTTCCTAGCTCGATTCCGTCAATGGCGAATTCCCTGATGTCCACCAATAGAAGCCGGTTGCGTACAGGTGTACCAACTCCGGTGATGATTTTGACCACTTCCTGCACCTGCAATGTAGCAATCGCGGCAGGTGTGGCTGTTGGGTTACCGATTCTGGTCTCTATACCGGTGTCTGAAGATGACTCATAAAGCGAAGACAAACCCACGTCTTCAGGGAAGATAGTTATGAGTTGTCCGCCGAAGCCGGCTACAGCGCCATGAACGTAGGGTATAGCCAGCTGGCGACAAGCCTGCTCAAGCGCCAGGCGTGATGGCAGATTATCAAGTCCATCGACCGTCAGCTGGGCGCCGCTAAGCAGGTTCCGGGCGTTGTCTTTGGTCAATTTTCTACGAAAGGCGGTGACCATGGTTGCCGAGTTTATCTTTTTTACCCGCCTCGCGGCCACGGTGACTTTGTATTGCCCCAGATTCTCTTCCGTAGAAGTAATCTGCCTGTTCAAATCGCTCTCAGTGAAGCGGTCATTATCGATGATTATCAGATGCCCTATCCCTTGTCTTGCCAATAACTCGATCGCAGTGCTGCCTAATCCGCCTGCCCCTACCACAGCCACTGTTGATTGCAGCAGTCTGATTTGTCCATCCACGCCGATTGTACCCATATTGCGCAGATATCGACGCGGAACAATCCGTTCCTCCAACGCTGCTATTTCTACCTCTCTGACCGATATTCCTTGGTCGTTTGCGATGGATGCGGTTGTTTTTAGGCTCACAACAGGCAGTGTCTCCCCGTCGGGGGCAAGATACGACTCCGCCGACTTACGAATGTATCGGCCAATAACTTTATCAGTTGTGTTTCTTTTCACAGGAATGCCCCTACAGCGGTCACGATAATTATAATATAATGCACCGTGAACGGATAAATGGATGAAGGAATCCTGCGGGAGATGCCCTCTGAGGGAGGTGCGCTGAAATGACTGAAGTCAAGCTGAAGGAAGGGGAAGAACTCAACGGTCTGGGTGCAATGCTCAAGGACATTATGGACACAAACCTCAAGGATCCCAGGAAGTGTAAGAGCATTGGGAGGGCGAAAGGAACCGTAGTCGTCAAGGAGTCAACGTCAGGCGTGGCGGTTACACTGCATCTCGATGGGGGCCAACTCAGGCTGGAAAACGATGCCATATCTAAGCCGACGGCGTATATGGAAGCCGGGTTCGAGAATCTGGCACATATTAGCTCCGGCCAACTCAATCCTGTCGTGGCGCTGCTAACCGGCAGGTTGAAGTCTGGCGGCAATCCCCTGCTGCTACTAAGGATTTCCAAGCTGCTGGCACTGAAATAAGCCGGTCCGCGCCGTCAGAGACTGCGCGTCACAGGTGCTCGAATTTCGAGGAGCGGGTGTGGCGTCTGCGTAACCGACTAGGTGGGCGGGAATGGTATAATTGACAGTCGAATTCATCGCCGGGAGGTTAATATGGCTATTTTGTTTGGATCACCGGAGTGGGCGGATGCGCTGAAGAAAGCCCTCGAGACCAGCCAGTCATACAAGGAAGCAGCCAAGAAGTGGGAAGGGGACCTGTACATCATTGTGGAGCCCGATGCAGCGTACAAACACAGGAACATAATGTACCTTGACCTGTGGCATGGCGAATGCCGCGAGGCTCGCGCGATCACAGATGAAAATGAGAAGTCTCCCAAATACCGCATATTCGGCCCGTTCACCAACATGAAGCAGATACTGGACAAGAAGGTTGACCCGGTCCAGTCTATGATGACCGGTAAGATCAAGGTCAAAGGCGACATGGCCCAGATCATGAAGATGCCGAGGGCGGCGGTCGAGCTGGTCAACTGCATGACTGTATTTGAGACCGTGTTCCCTAGTTAGGCGTCTATTTACGCCGTGTGCAGCCGCAAGTGGGCTGACGGCAATTGTTGTCTATTGACGTTATCGTCACAAGAACATAGGGGACTTGTGGCAAGGAGGTAGCCATGTGGTACTTTGTGGCTCCCAAGGTAGTCTTCGGCCAGGATGCACTGAGCCATCTGGCTCAATTAAAAGGGAAATCAGCATTCATCGTCACCG
>Ga0172362_10001375_pt1 | contig 20760 bp, 19 predicted proteins | sample LakKivs1_kivu2a2_FD_114534 | JGI IMG/M metagenome (GOLD analysis project Ga0172362, IMG submission 114534) | Sediment microbial communities from Lake Kivu, Rwanda - Sediment s1_kivu2a2 | ecosystem: Environmental > Aquatic > Freshwater > Lake > Sediment | place: Rwanda: Western Province, Lake... | reverse complement strand
TGGTCGAGCATCGCATCAGCGACTTTCACAAAGCCAGCGATATTCGCCCCTTTTATGTAATCGACTTTGTCTTTGGAGGCCCGTCCATATTTCACGCATGCTTCATGAATGTTTCTCATGATCTGATGCAGGTGCTTATCGACTTCTTCTGCGGTCCAGTTCATGCGCATGCTGTTCTGAGCCATTTCAAGACCTGAGACAGCGACACCACCAGCATTCACTGCTTTGCCTGGTGCATACATCATTTTCTCGGTAGCGAATTTTGCTGCATCATACGTGCAACCCATATTTGAAACCTCAGCGATTAACTGACAACCGTTCTTGGCAAGAAGTTTAGCGTCATCCAAGTCAAGCTCGTTTTGTGTTGCTGATGGCATAGCAATATCACATTTCACTTCCCAGGGTTTCTTACCTGCGAAGAAAGGAACATCGAATTTTTTCGCATAATCCTCAACACGGTCGTTATTCGAAGCCCGCATTTCAAGCATGTACTCTATTTTTTCCCCTTTGATGCCGTCTTTATCGTAAATGTATCCATCAGGACCCGAGAGGGTGACGACTTTACCACCAAGCTCATTGATTTTCAGTGCGCATCCCCATGCAACATTCCCGAACCCTGAAAGCGTGACGATTTTTCCTTTGAAACTATCGTTTTTCAGCTTCAACATTTCAGAAGCAAAATACACGGCACCGTATCCTGTTGCCTCAGGTCGAATGAGACTACCACCCCAGTTAATACCTTTGCCAGTGAGAACACCGGTAAATTCGTTGCGCAGTTTTTTGTATATCCCGAACATATATCCGATTTCTCTGCCACCAACACCAATGTCACCAGCAGGTACGTCTGTGTTTGGTCCGATGTATTTTGACAGTTCCATCATGAATGATTGACAGAACCGCATAATTTCCATATCTGATTTTCCCCGGGCGTTGAAATCAGAACCACCTTTTCCACCACCCATTGGTAAGGTGGTAAGACTGTTTTTAAAAACTTGTTCAAAAGCTAAAAATTTTAAAATACTGAGCGTCACACTTGGGTGGAACCGTAGTCCTCCTTTGTAAGGACCGATAGCACTATTCATATCAATTCTGTAACCTCGGTTAATTTGGATTTCTCCTTTATCGTCTAACCATGGAACTCGGAACATGATGACACGTTCTGGTTCAACCATCCGCTCTAATATCTTTGCTTTTTTGTATTTCGGATTCTTTTGAATGTATGGCATTATACTTTCGACAACTTCTTGTACTGCCTGATGAAACTCTTTTTCCCCGGGGTTTTTTTCTTTTAACTTTACCATGAATTCTTCGACGCTTTTGTCCATAAAAAAGCCTCCATTTTTGTTGGTTTGGTATCACACCGATGTTTTAATACTTTACCAATAGCTCTTTTATAAAAAAATATTATAAGAATTTTTAAAATAGATCGTAAGAATTTGTTTATAGATAACTTTGTTTTAAGCCATGACCTGTTAATGGGACTATGATTACTTCATTGTTTTTTATAGTATATTTTTGAAGACCTGCTAGTGCGACGGCTGAGGTTGGTTCAATATAATATCCTTTATGTTGTATCATATGTAAAGCATTGATGATTTCTCGTTCATTAACGGTGATAATGTCTCCTTTTGTACATTTCACAGCATGAAGAATATCTGTTGCTCTTATTGGTTTTGTGATAGCAATACCTTCTGCTATTGATTTCTTCCAGAGTTGATTTTTATCGGCGAACTTGTGTTTCTTCCAAGCATACGCCAGGGGTGCACAGTGAGCTGTTTGTACACCGATTAAGCGAGGTAATGTTTCGATATGATGCTTTCGTTGTAGATCTAATAACCCTTGATATATCCCAAGTAAGAGGGTGCCATTCCCCACAGGAACCATAACAATATCTGGTGCTCTCCAATCCAATTGCTCGACGACTTCAAAAATAAACGTCTTTGTTCCATGAATGAAATAGGGATTCCAATAATGACTCGCATAATACATCGATTGAGCGTCCAAGAGAGCTGCCCGTGCTGTCGCTTCTCGCGTCCCATGAATCTTATGAAGAGTTGCTCCGTAGCTTTGGATTTGAATGAATTTTTCTGATGATGTTTTTTCTGGAACATAAATATTACATTGTATTCCTGCCTTTGCACAGTATGCTGCGATGGCAGCACCAGCGTTCCCTGAGGAATCCTCTACAACACTTCGGATTCCCAATTCTTTCATTTTACTGACTAATACGGAAGCGCCACGATCTTTAAACGACCCGCTAGGGAAAAGATAGTCTAATTTTAAAAGAACTTTTTTCCCAAATATAGTTTCTGTAACTAATGGAGTAAAGCCTTCATGAAACGAGACAATATTTTCATCATGGTCGATTGGCAGAGCTTCTCGGTATCGCCACATCGTCGGGGGTCTCTTTTTTATTTTACTCAGAGAAAATCGTGCATCAAAATCAAGAGAGAGCATACCACCGCATTCACAGTGCCATAGTGGGTCACTGTTCAGATACACTTTTTGACATGATTGACACAGAAGCCTTGATTTCATCGTTAGATTGATTTCGTAAATGCTATGTAAACTTTTTGCTCCCTATAATTTAAGTAACTTTTAATATATAAAGTTCGATACCTTCGACGAAACTTAGAACGCCTATATTTTTCTTTCAAGGAGGCCTAAAATGAAAAGTCAGATTAAAGAGATAAATCAGGGTACAATATGGGATAAAGAAACGATACTTGCAACTGTTCATGAAAAAAACGTTCTTTTTGTCAGATTACAATTTCTTGATATATTAGGAACACCAAAGAACATCGTTCTTCCTGTTGCGGGTTTAGAAGATGCATTAGATGAAGGCGTCCCCTTTGATGCATCATCGATTGCAGGGTACGCTACTATAGAAGAATCTGATAAAATAGCAAAACCTGATCCCGCGAGTTTTGTTATTCTTCCAGAAAGTGTTGAGAAACGAACGACAGCGAAACTGAATTGTGATATTTACGAACCAAACGGATCACGGTTTGATGGTGACGTCAAGTATATTCTAGAAAAAATGGTAGAAAAAATAGCAAAAAAAGGGTTTATTTATAATACGGGACCTGAGTGTGAATTTTTCCTTTTCAAAAAAGAGGGTGAGAATTCAACATGTCAACCACATGATACTGCAGGATATTTTGATTTATCGCATCGTGATTTAGCTGAAGGAGTGCGAGCTGACATTTCCCTTGCGTTAGAAGACGTGGGTATTCAACCCTACACTGCCCATCATGAGGTCGCGAATGGTCAGCAAGAAATCAACTTTCATTATGCTGATGCTATCTCCACAGCAGATCGAGTGATTACTCTTAAATATATTACTAAGGTTATCGCAACAAACCATGGTCTTCACGCTTCGTTCATGCCGAAACCCATGTATGGACAATGTGGTTCTGGGATGCATACCCATCAATCATTATTCACCTTCGATGGGAAAAACGCGTTCTACGATGCAAATGATAAAAATCAACTCAGCCCTCTTGCATATCATTTTATTGCAGGACTTCTCAAATATATTAAAGAAATATGTGCGGTACTCAATCCAACCGTCAACTCGTACAAACGTCTTGTTCCAGGATATGAAGCACCAACCTATATTTGCTGGGCGAATCGAAACCGAAGCGCTTTAATTCGTATTCCATCAAAACGAGGAAAAAGTACAAGATGCGAACTACGTAACCCTGACGTCGCCTGCAATCCCTACCTCGCATTTTCTGTTATGCTCGCTGCAGGGTTACGGGGAATTGAAGACAAACTTGAAGCACCTGATCCTGTTGAAAAAAACATCTATCATCTTACCGAAGATGAGCGGCGGACGTTTGGTATTGATCAACTGCCTGATAGTCTTGGTCATGCGCTTGCGGTCATGAGCAAAAGTGAATTAGTACGGGCGACCTTAGGAGATCACGTGTTTGAAAATTTCTTACATGTAAAAAACGAAGAATGGGGCGCTTATCGTATGCAAGTGACTCGTTGGGAGATCGATAATTATCTGCCTATTCTCTAATAATTAAGAGTCTTTCATAATAAATTCATCTTCTCTGCTTTCCATAGTTAAGTTCATAAAGTAAGTTAGATATAGGGGTTGAGGGAGTTCTTATGGTCTTTGAAATGCAGGTTGTCAGTAACACGCCGCTTGTTGGTGAAGAAGATTTTGATGTTGCGGCAAAACAATTTTTTGAACAAATCGGTTATCTTTCAAAAGGATCTGACCCGACGATACCGTATAAGATTTTTTCAGATTTTTTCTTAAAGCATCCAACCAAGGCATGGTTTGTTGATGATATCGCAGCGAAACTCAAAACCTCAAAACCAACGGTGTACCGCCATTTGAACAAACTCAAAGGATTTGACATTCTTGAGGAGGTTTCTGTGTTTGACGAGGTTACGAAACAACAAAAAAAGGCGTACCGACTTCGTTATGGAAATTTTCAGAAAGCATGGAACTTCGTCGAAGCGCACATTAAAGTAGCAGTAGAGAATTACGGGAAAACCGTCGAACACCTCCAACTACTCTTAGAAAAAAACAGGAAGACTGTCCATGACTAAAAAAGAAGACATTAAACTCACTGAAGGATCACGCTATAAGATTATCTCTATTGGTGGCCGAGAATCTTCTCTTGAAACCGAAGGTGTCTTCAAAGGATTTACGTCCATGGGTATCGATGAAGCAGGTTTGCTTATGGAACTGGGAGAAAGCCATGGAAACGACAAAGGTCTCTTACGCATCGTCCCTTTACATGCGATTCTTGCTATTGACATTCTTGAATCAAAAGAACACGAGAAGAAAGACGAAGGAAAAGACGCAGATCATTACTACGGATAAACGATTTATTAACCTATTTTACAGAAGTTTTTTTTATAGTGTAAATAGTAATATTAATATAAGAAAACATATTACTATACTATCAACAAAGGGAGATTATTGATATGAATAAAAAAATAGTAGCAATCGTTCTCTGTTTCGTCTTCCTTGCAACCATACCACTTGCAGCAGGAAAACAAACAGCGACCGAACAACAAATCAACGATCCACAGGAGCCCCAAGGCTTCCTCGGACGAACCTATGTTCGTGGACTTATTCTTGGATATAAAACGCAAGGATTGTGGACCACATTTTATGCGGTCTTCTGTCACTTTAAAACAGTGTACCTGCTCCGCGAGCCTGTCTCTGGTTACTACATGTTTGAACAAGTGCAATTCCTCGGTAAAATCAGAGGACACATCGGCATGTTCTACATCAATGGGATTTTCCACGGAACACCATTTTAAAGAATAGATAGAAAACCATTCGAATGAATATCTACGTTATGAAAAACACAATGTTTATAAAAGACAAACTATTTTTTAACTTGTATACCCGTTAGAGAAAGGATTGTTCTTGGGGAGAGAACCAGTATGGTAAAAAACGAAAAAAAAGAGGCTAGCGACACAGATAATAATGTTGTTTATGTAGGGAATAAACCACCGATGAATTATGTCACTGCTGTGATGGCAGTCCTCAATTCAGGGAACAACTCTGAAGTTATTTTAAAGGCACGGGGGAACGCTATCAGCAGGGCAGTCGATGCTGCGGAAATCACCCGAAACCGGTTTCTCACGAACTGTGAGGTAAAAAGCATCATCATCGGCACCGAGGCCGTGACCAATGAAGAAGGAAGAAAATCAAATGTTTCTTCCATTGAAATCACCCTTGCATTAAAAAAATAAGATTGTTACGCACAGTTCATTACTGTTTTCATTGCTTTTCCTAAAAAGAATACCCTTTTTTATTGATAAGGAAAAATTCTAAATAAGGTATGGTATTGCACAAACCAGTATGACATCGGTTTTTGAACTGCTTGATCAACGGATACGAGATATTCTTCTCGCGAATGGTTTTCAGCAACCCACAGAACCGCAACAAAAAGCGATTCTTCCCATCTTACAAGGCCGGAATATTCTTCTTATTGCACCAACCGGGTTAGGTAAAACAGAGGCAGCACTTCTCCCACTCTTTCATCAATTGCTACACAAGCAATCATCTGATGAGAAAAAAGAACGCGGTATCTCAATTATATATGTGACTCCCTTGCGGGCGTTAAATCGAGATATGCTTCGAAGGACAATCGAATGGGGGAACCGATTAGGCATCCATGTCGCGGTCCGTCATGGTGATACACCGCAAAGTGAGCGTGTGAAACAAGCAAAATCTCCCCCTGATATGCTGATTACGACACCGGAGACCTTGCAGATTTTATTCACCGGTCGTCGGATGCGAAAACATTTGCAGACCGTCCGGTGGGTGGTTGTTGATGAGGTTCATGAACTTGCTGGTGATGAACGTGGTGCTCAACTCTCGGTGGGATTAGAACGGTTAGAAGAACTCACCCAAGAAGCAGGTCATTCGATGCAACGTATCGGTCTTTCTGCAACCGTTGGTCTCCCCCAAGAAGTTGCACGATACCTTGGAGGAAACTTTCATCACCGCTTCCGACCGGTTACTATATTAGAAATTGATGTCACTAAACATATTGACATCTTAGTTGAGATGCCATCAGTACAACAGACTGATTATCCAATAGCTAATCATCTCTCTATTGAACCTCTCTCGTTTGCTCTTCTACGACGATGTAAAGATTTAATCAATGATCATACCTCGACCCTTTTATTTATTAATACACGAGATGGCGCAGAAATCCTTGCCTCGCGCTTTCACCTCTGGGAGCAAGATTCGAAAATTGGGGTTCATCATGGGTCACTTTCGAAACACGCACGTATCGAGGCAGAAAATGAGTTCAAGAGCGGTCTCTTGAAAGCATTAATTTGTACCTCGTCCCTTGAACTAGGAATAGATGTGGGAAGTACTGATTTTGTCATCCAATATAATTCCCCTCGAGAGGTGACCAGGATTGTTCAGCGCATTGGCCGGTCAGGACATAAAATAGGACGGACCTCCAGAGGTATGATTCTTGCGACCAATCCAGAGGATCTTTCAGAAAGTATGGTCATAGCACGACGAGCTCTTGCTGGAGAGTTAGAAAAATTATCAATACGACAGAACCCACTCTCGGTTCTCGCAAATCAAATTGTCTCTCTAGCTCTTGAATATGGGCGCATCAACCAGAAAAAAGTTTTTAACATCATCACACGAGCGTATCCATTTCACACTCTTTCATGGAACACCTTCCAGATGATTCTTCGCCAACTCAAAGACCAACGAACAATCTGGATCGGAGAAGAATCACAGGAACTCTACCTTGTAAAACGTATGAACTCGCGCCATTACTTCCTTGATAACATCTCCATGATACCTGATGAAAAAACCTACCCGGTCATCGACATCAGCACACGAAAATCCATTGGGACACTTGATGAAAGTTTCGTCCTGAGCAGTGGTTTTGAAGGAGAAAAATTTATTCTCAAAGGTCGACCGTGGATGATCGTCAAACGAGAAGATACTGAGATTTTAGTAGCACCGATTAAAGAAATCGGGAACGTCCCCTCATGGGTGGGAGAGGACATCCCTGTCCCCTATGAAGTAGCACAAGAGGTTGGTTCCCTTCGACGAATGATAGCAGAACACAACGACTTGCCCCGCTATCCCTGCCATGCACCAACCATAAAAAAATTGACCGAATATATCACCCAGCAGAAACAACAAGGGTTCACCGTTCCTGATGATCACACGATCACGATCGAAGTCGAAGAGAAAAGCATGGTCATCAATGCATGCTTTGGAACAAAAGTCAATGAGACACTTGGTAGACTTCTCTCTGCGGTCCTAGCGCAATCGATTGGAGAAAGCATTGGTATCAACAGTGATGCCTATCGAATCAACCTCGAACTACCTGGTCGTATCCCTGTCGAACGTATCCAAGAGATACTGCTGAAGACAGAGCCAGAGACCCTTGAATATCTGTTAAAAACCATTCTACGAAATTCAACGTACCTTCGATGGCAACTAGTCCATGTGGCACGAAAATTCGGTGCACTTCGAAAAGATTTTGATTATAAGACTATTGGACTAAAAAAATTATTCGGGTTATTTGAACAATCACTTATCCTTGAAGAAGCTATCGATAAACTGCTCTGGGAACGCATGGATATCGAAAAAACAAAAACCATATTACAAAATATTCGGAAAGGGACTCTAGAACTTCATATCCAACAAGGGTTATCCCCTATTTCTCTTGCTGGATTTGAAACAATCCGGGGACTCATGGTTCCCCAGCGGGCTGATCGTACCATCCTCATGGCCTTAAAGAAACGTTTAGAAGATGCTGATATCACTCTCGTGTGCACAAACTGCCATCAATCATGGACAACATCGGTTCGACGTTCTCCACAGCAACCGAAATGTGCTCGTTGTGGCGCTATCAAAATCGCGGTCTTACTACGATATAATCAAGATCAACGAAAATTGCTCTCAAAAAAACATCGATCGCCAGAGGAAAATCGAGAACTGAAACGTTTGCATAAAAATGCAAGTTTGGTTCTCACCTATGGGAAATTCGCACTCCTCACCCTTGTGGCACGTGGTGTAGGACCTGATACTGCAGCACGGATTTTAAGCAGGTATACAAAATTGGAGCTCAATAAATCAGAGGAACTTGAAATAAAATTATTACGAGACATTTTGAAAGCTGAGTTAATCTACGCACGAACCCGGGGATTCTGGGATAATTAAACCAACACATGCCAAAGATTTTTACCTAGTTTTTCTATAGGTGCCCTGATGACCTTTCACCAAGAAATCATTGACCTTATTCTTACAAAAAAAATTCAGACTAAAGACGATCTTCATCGCATGAAAATGAAATTAAGTAAAACCTATCACTTGAAGACGATCCCTCCCGATAGTGAGATCCTCGCACAATTACCACCGGATGTATCTGAAAATGAATTTGTCTTTGCTCTTCTTCGGAAAAAGTCGACAAGGACGATTTCTGGAGTCGCTATCATTGCTGCTATGACCTCGCCTGAAACATGTCCTCATGGACGCTGCGTCCCTTGTCCAGGTGGCCCCACACAACACACTCCTCAAAGTTACACTGGGTATGAACCAGCAGCAATGCGAGCTCTTTTCAACGATTTTGATGCCTATCAGCAAGTAAAAAACCGTTTGCAACAACTTCATGCCATAGGACATTCGACAGACAAAGTTGATTTAATCATTATGGGTGGAACGTTTACCGCACGAACACCGGACTATCAAGAATGGTTTGTGAAACGATGCTACGATGCACTCAACGAGCATCGATCGTCATCCTTACAGTCTGCACAAAAGATCAATGAAACAGCACCATCACGTTGTATTGGCCTTACCATTGAAACACGCCCCGATTGGTTACGTTTACAGCATGCAGATCATATCCTTCATCTAGGTGCGACTCGGGTAGAACTAGGAGTACAAACAGTCTACGATGACGTCCTTTACCAGATGAAACGAGGCCATACCGTCAGTGATACCATGGCTGCAACACGCATCTCAAAAGATGCTGGCTTGAAAGTGTGTTATCATATGATGCCTGGTCTACCAGGATCAACCCCCCAAAAAGATCTCAGTGCATTTCGCACACTTTTTCGTAATCAAAACTTTCAACCAGATATGATAAAAATTTATCCGACTCTCATTGTCGAAGGAACACCGCTGTTTGAGTTATGGAAAAAAGGTGAGTATCAGCCACTCACCACAGAAGCGGCATCTACCTTGATCGCACGAATGAAAACCTTCATTCCTACATGGGTGCGAATCCAAAGAATCCAACGTGATATACCTGTACAAAAAATTTGTGAAGGGATTCAAAAAAGCAACCTTCGACAACTCGTAGAAGAAGAAATGAGACGACAGGGGACCTCCTGTCATTGTATCCGATGTCGGGAAATTGGCTTGCTCTCACAGAAAAAAACAATACACGTATCCGATCTCCAGATTAAGTGTCTCAAACATCATTACAAAGCAAGTGAGAGCGAAGAAATTTTTCTTTCGCTAGAAGATAAAAAACAAAAAGTTCTAATCGGATATCTTCGCTTGCGGAATCCTAACAATCCTTATAGAAAAGAGCTCATGCAAGACCCCTGTATGATCATTCGTGAATTAAAAATCCTTGGACGCGAAGCGCCTCTGAATGAACGAACAAAAGAAGCCTTTCAACATCGGGGGTATGGAAAACAACTGATAGAAGCAGCAGAACGCATCTGTATAGAAGAATTTGATAAACGTCACTTATTTGTGCTTAGTGGAATTGGCGTGAAACCGTATTACAGAAAACTTGGCTTTATCGATGACGGTGTGTATCAAAAGAAGATCCTCTCCTCATGATTTTTATCAACCATGAATTTTTTAAAAAAATATTTATAGATGGACGTATTGTTCGTGAAATAATACAAAATCAATTGGGGAGGAATTATGGCCGAATTCATGTGGCATTGGACGAAAGGAACAAAAAAGGTCTATACCTTACGAACCGATCTCGCTGAACAAGCATTGAAAGATGGTTTACTAGTCCTGGGATGTAGGATTAACCCCAGTCAGATTCAAGCGCACGATCTGCTTGAATAACCCCTCTTTTTCCTTTTCTTTCTCTTCGGAAGTTTTTTATCAACCTTCAGTATTAACTCTCCCGCAACATGCCAGAGAGTGACTACTCAAAATTATTAAAACGAGTGCATACCGCTACTGCCACAAAAAAAATTGATGATATCCGTTTTAAAGTTCCAAAAGTCGATGTTTTTTATGAAGGAAATTCCACGGTTTTAAAAAATTTTGATAAAATAGTGGACATGATCAACCGGGATCCCAATCACGTCTTAAAATATCTTTTAAGTACTGTTGGAACCGCTGGTGAGATTAATAGTGGTCGTGTGATTTTTGCTGGGAAGATTTTAACAAAAACTCTCCAGGATCGTATCGATGAATATATTGACACGTATGTAATTTGCTCGGAATGCAATCGACCTGACACCCATCTGGTGAAGAAAGACAGAACACTTCTCATTCGTTGTGATGCATGTGGTGCTTTCCGTTCTATTGGATCGATGAAAAAGAAAAAAACAGTGGTCCCCAGCGAAGTCTTCAAAGAAGGAGAAGAATATGAAGTTACTATTAAAGATATTGGAAAGCGCGGTGATGGTGTCGCGTTTTTTGACAAATATGTCATCTATATCCCTGGTGCGGTGAAGGGATCAACGGTCAAAGTGAAGATCGAAAAAATTTCTGGGACCGTTGCGTTTGGTCGTCTTGTACAATAAACAAAAAATAGAAAAATATATAAACTGAACCGCCTATTCGTTGTTTGTTTGTCAGACAAAAGATGCCGTTTGACATTTGTTTGACGCATGTGTGACATGCGCTTGACACATCATCGACATTCTTCTGACAGATAAAAAAAGGCATGTGAGGAGATCTATGGAAAACGACCGTATAACAATACGACTACCTCAAATCGATCTTCGCCAGATCGATCTTCTGATACGAATCGGCGAGTTTTCCACACGTTCTGACTTCGTTCGCCATGCGGTAAAAGAATATATTGATAATAATACAACCAAAATTCTAGCGAAGGCAGACAAACTCAAAAAGATTCAAGAATTAGAAGCAGCGGCCGCAGCTATAGAACCTTACATGAAAAAATAAAATCATGGTAAAAGCAGGGGATGGGATGCACCCCTTCAGAGAAGGACGTCCTTTAGCGACGTCCTTCCAACTACCAGACATAGGAGGAACGAAAAAAATGGCCGAAAATAAAATGCAGTCTTTTATTGAAGCTGCGATAGAAAATAAGATAAGTGAAGAAAGTAAGCAGAAGGTTGAAGACGGACTGTTTGGCACCGCACGGATTGTTATTGTAGGATGTGGAGGTGCTGGGGGAAACACGATTACCCGACTCCATAAACTCGGTGTCAAAGGAGCAGAAACAATAGCGATTAATACAGATAAAATCGCACTTGATCTTGTCGAGGCTGACAAGAAACTTCTCCTTGGAAAGAATCTCACCCGCGGTCTTGGTGCAGGTGGATTCCCCGAGATGGGAGAGCGTGCAGCCCGAGAATCAAGCCGCGAAATAGAAGAGATGCTCACTGGTGCCGATCTTGTCTTTGTCTGCGCTGGTATGGGTGGCGGAACCGGTACTGGTTCAGCACCTGTCGTTGCAGAAATTGCAAAGAAAAATGGAGCAATCGTCACCTGTATGGTATCCACTCCCTTTAACGTCGAGCGTGCTCGGCTGGTCAAAGCAGATGAAGGACTTGACCGCCTCCGAGTCACTGCAGACAGTACCGTTGTTCTTGATAACAACCGCCTTCTTGAATTCGTACCAAACCTACCAATTAACCAAGCGTTCTCTGTTATGGACCAACTCGTAGCAGAAACCGTGAAGGGAATATCAGAAACCATTTCCGTACCATCACTCATCAACTTAGACTTTGCTGATATGAAAGCAGTGATGGACTCTGGCGGACTGTCAGTCATGCTCTGGGGAGAAGCTGATGAAGACGCTGGTGTTGACACCATCGTCAAAGAAGCGCTCAACCACCCCTTACTCAATGTGGATTACCGTGGCGCACACAGCGCACTGGTTCACATCACTGGTGGTCCCAATATGAGCCTGAAATACGTTCAGGATGTTGCCAAAGCACTCACCGAGGATATGGACTGCTACTCCAATGTTATCCTTGGAGCACGGGTAGATCCTGCATTCGAAGGGAAATGCAGAGTCATGGCGATTATGACTGGTGTACAATCACCGAACCTTCTTGGGTCAAAACCAGATCGCCGAGCCCAACCAACATCTCCAATCATTCCCGCACGAAAACCACTAGCAAATCCAAAAGTCGGCAACATCGATTTCGTACGGTAAAACAGGAATTTTTCCTGTTCTTTTTTTTTTAATCTCTATTCTTTTAACTAACAGTTTTTTATTTAAGGTTGTCATATCAGTATGAGCGTATGGTTCGTGTACAACCCCTACGAAGTATTTCTTTTGATACCTCGTTTCTCGCTAGCAACGATCCTCTGGTTGATACCGTGATTCGTATGATAGCACGCGATCGTCTTCCCTGCTTTATCACCGCTACCGTAGCTTCTGAGCTCGAACAACTCAAGATCTGGGGTCGTATCTCTGAAGCAACCTATAAGAAAGCGTTACAACGCTGGGCTCGCACCCATGCAACGACCATTGATTTCAAAAATCGGTTACTCTCTGATACCTTCGGACGGGCGTGTATATTCTCCATGGAAAAACATCATGGTGTGCAAGCAAAAGATATCGTCAATGATTGTAGTATTCTTATCACTACGTTAAAACATGGGGTGGATGTGTTTCTGTCTGAGGATTTTCATTTCACCTCTCGCATCACGCAGGATGTTATTCATGAAATCACAAGTGCGGTCTGCGCTGAATATCATCAAATGTGCGGTGCACAGTTGTACAGTGTGACTGCGAAAACCTTTGTTGATGCCTATCGTCAGGGATCTATCGATGTTGATTACATCGAAACTCATCTGCTCAACATACGGAAAAAAGGAAAAGTATTCAAAGGAAATGAAGAATAAAAAAAAGAAGATTTAGAATTAGAGATCTTCGAAACAATAGATTCTACCAACACTTTGGTACTCAGGTAATTCGTGGTAACATGCGATGTACATCCGTCCTTCATAAATCGCTGGTGACGTACGAATCACTCCTTCGGTCGTATATTTCCAGATGAGTGTTCCAGTTCGTGCGTTTAAACAGTAGGTGCTGTTGTCAAAACAGCCAACATAGACTTTTTTATCAGCGACTGCTGGTGAGGAGAGAATAAAATTTTCTGTTGTATAATTCCAATAACGGAAGCCTGTGAGTGCATCAAAGCAATAGAGATTCCCATATCGAGGTTGATAATCTGGTTCGTAAAAGGTTCCAATGTACACCCTGCCATCAGCGACCGCTGGTGAGGAAGGTGACCCCCATTCCCCTGTCGCATAGCTCCAAATCTTCCGACCGCTTTCAGCATTTAAACAGTAGATTTTTCCTCGTCCCTCACTGAAATAGACATTACCGTTGACGACTGCTGGTGAAGACCAAATCCATCCATCGACATGGATTGGTGGTACCTCCTGTTCTGCGGTTTGCCAGGGACGATACCAGAGGTATCCTGTGTCAAATTTCCAGATAAAATTCCCATGTTGCCCACCAAGACAGTAGAGATACCCGTCATCAGATCCGACGTACACTTTACCATTGACTATCGCTGGTGAGGATTCTATAGCACCATTAGTATGGTACATCCAGAGGAGATCAGTGGTGCCATCACCGTTTCCGATAGCATCAAAACAGTACATGATGCCATTCATTGATCCAATATACACTTTTCCGTCTGCTACAGCTGGAGAGCTTGAAACTCCATTAAACATACCACCATACTGGATGAGGTAACTCCAAATCACTTGTCCTGAACTTGCTTCGAGACAATAGATAATTCCTTCACCGAGTCGATCGACACCAAAGTACACTTTACCATTAACAACTGCAGGAGATGAACTGAGCATCGAGTGAATGTAAAACGACCACTTTTGCTCTCCGGTTTTGGCATTGAAACAATAGAACGTTCCATCATACGAACCAAGATACAGTTTCCCATCCACAAGAGCTGGTGACGATGTGATTCCTGATATAGTACCTTGTGACCATCGAAGATGATTCGTATCAGGTGCTTCAGATGTTGAGACACCAGCATGGGTGAGATCATGATGAAACATAGTCCACGGATCGTGATCCATCCTGATAGATTGTATACCGTTCGCCTGTACATTCATTGCAGATACCATGCTTGCTGGTACAATGAACAAAGAGATTATCATGAGAGAACATATTTTTTCTATTGGTTTCATAGATATTCACCTAGAACGTCCCTTCTTCTTTAGTTACCACTCCTTTTGTATCTCTCATACTATATAAAATCTCCTGTACATATAGTATCAAAAGACAGTGATAAAAAACCAGCTTGCACAGGTAAGGAAGGAGTGAAGGACGAACCGAGCCGAACAACGCGACATCATCGACGCAACGCGGCCACGACACGCCACAGCAGCCTTGGAAGACAAGAGCGTAGGTCCGGGAAGACAAAGGACACGCCGAACGACGCCCTTCCTCACCATATAGTCATTTAGTATGAAAAATATATAAACATATCGCGGTAAAATCCCAAACTGCTCAAATCTATTTTACCAAAAGGTTTTCTGGACATCATTAAATAACACATACTTTATTCTGACGAGTAGCATGATCAAGATTGGTTTTATCATCAACCCTATTGCAGGAATGGGGGGGCGGGTTGGTCTCAAGGGAACTGATGGTGTTGTTGACAAAGCAATTTCTCTTGGGGCAATACCTGTTGCTCCTCAAAAAGCTCTTGGCATGCTTAAAGAATTCCATTCATCATATTCCAATCAAGACAACGTTCATTGGTACACCTGTGAAGGATCAATGGGGGATGATGCCCTCACAGCAGCGAAGATTACGAATAAAACCATCATTTATACTCCTTCACATACATCAACCTCAGCACACGATACGAGAGAAGCAGGTAAAAAATTCCTTGAATCCCAGATTGATCTCTTGGTTTTTTGTGGTGGGGATGGAACCGCACGAGATCTGTTCAGTGTCCTTGATAAAAAAATACCTCTCCTAGGAATTCCAGCAGGGGTAAAGATGCATTCCAGTGTGTTTGGTATCACTACGAGTGCTACTGCAAAAATGCTTCATGAATTTATCAAAGGGCGCCTCACCATTGGTGATACAGAAATCATGGATCTTGATGAGGACTTGTACCGGAAAGGAGAATGGAAGGTACGTTTATTTGGTGTTGTGAAAGGCATCGTTGAGCCAACCTACATCCAAGTTGGGAAAGAAAGTTTTGAATCAGTTTCTGATGATGCGGTAAAAGAAGAACTCGCAGACCATATCCATGATGAAATGGAAAAAAACAAGGAGGTGTTATACCTCTTTGGCTCTGGTGGTACCATTGATTTCATTGCAAAAAAACTAGGTTTTGATCACACCCTTCTTGGTATTGATGCGATTTATCAGAACCAACTCGTAGGAAAAGATCTTAATGAGTCACAAATCCTTGATTTGTTAAATAAACATAAAAAAGCAAAGGTTCTCCTCAGTCCTATCGGTGCACAAGGCTTTATTCTTGGTCGAGGGAACCTGCAATTAAGCCCCCGGGTTATCAAAAAAATCGGGCTTGATAATATTCTCATTGTAGCGACTCCTTCCAAGCTATCTCATACCTCTATTCTCCGAGTAGATACCGGTGATAGAAAGGTTGATGCCCTCTTTATGAAACGTGAGTTTTACATGGTTCTCATTGGGTATCGGCTGAGCCGTGTGGTAAAAATCCAGACCAACAACTTTTAATATCTCCACCTGTTTCACTGCCCCTTTGAGAAGTACTCTCTTATAGGAGGCATTAAATGATGACACAAGTGACAAAACGAAATGCTAACGCATTTTTAAAAGAAGAATATCAAGACCTTGTTAGTAAAAATCTTGAATGGAATATTCGCACCCTCGAAAGTGGATCAAAACCTCATTCGATTGTGGACGGCAAAGAAGTTATCATGCTCTGTTCCAACAACTATTTGAATCTGAGTAATCACCCTCGACTTATTAAAGGAGCAATTGATGCAGCGAAGAAATACGGTGCTGGATCAGGTTCGGTTCGTGCGATTGCAGGAACCATGAAGATTCACAGGGAAGTAGAAAAACGCCTCGCAACATTCAAACGAACAGAATCCTCTCTCATTTACCAAACTGGTTTTGCTGCTAACTCTGGTCTTATCCCGCAACTCGTTGGTGAAGCAGACATTGTCATCAGTGATGAATTAAACCATGGGAGTATCATTGATGGTGTCAGACTCACGAAAGCACAACGAGCAGTCTACAAACATCGAGATATGGGTGAACTTGAGAAAGTACTTATTGATGCTGATAAGAAATACCGCCGCATTCTCATCATTTCCGATGGTGTGTTCAGTATGGACGGAGACATCGCACCCATGGATAAAATCGTGAAACTCGCTAACCAGTATGGTGCCATGACGTATGTTGATGACGCTCATGGTGAAGGAGTGATTGGAGAAGACGGACGAGGGATCGGTGCTCATTTCCATATCGAAGGAAAAATCGATGTCGAGATGGGAACGTTCAGTAAAGCCTTCGGTTGTGTCGGAGGTTTAATTGCAGGAAGTCAAGATCTTGTGAATTTTGCCTATAACAAATCCCGAACCTGGCTGCTCAGTGGTTCACATCCACCAGCAGTATCAGGCGCTCAACTTGCTGCTATTGATGTGCTTGAAACCGAGCCAGAGCATGTGAAACGACTCTGGGACAATACCGTGTATTTCAAGAAAGAACTGAACTCCATGGGATTTAACACGGGTAACAGCGAGACACCTATCACACCAGTAATCGTCGGAGAATCCTCAAAGGCAAAAGAGCTCAGTAATAGCTTATTCAAGGAAGGAGTCTATGCCTTACCTATCGTGTTCCCTATGGTGGCACGTGATAAAGCACGGATCCGCACGATGATCAACGCAGGGCTTACGAAAAAAGACCTTGATTTCGCCTTAGGAAAATTCGAGACATTAGGGAAACAACTCTCGATTATTTAATCAAAATTCTCCTGGTCAGCATGTGCTGACCATATTTCCTTTCATTTGCATAAAGTATAAATAAAAGTTATATGATGTCCTACCCAGTATTTTTCCCACAGTTTATTGGAGAGTATTTATGACAGAAGACTTAAAGAAGACCGGTACCACGATTCTCGGTATGGTATGTAAAGATGGTGTTGTCATCGCATCAGAGCGACGGGCAACCATGGGAACCCTTATTGCACATAAAGCAACCAAGAAATTATACCAAATTGATGACCATCTCGCGTTAGCAACCGCTGGGCTTGTTGGTGACCTTCAGGTTCTTGCTCGGTATCTGAGTGCTGAAGTGAAATTATACAAACTCAAACGAGACCAGGCGATGCCGATACAAAGTGCGGCAACCTTAATGTCCAACATTCTCAACCAAAGGAAGTTTTACCCCTATTACGTCCAATTAGTAATGGGTGGATGGGACAGTTCTGGGGGTCATGTGTATTCCCTTGATGCTGCAGGAGGAGCTATCCCTGATAAATACACCTCTGGTGGTTCAGGATCACCGTACGTCTTCGGTGTTTTAGAAGATCTCTATCGAGATGATATGACGGCAAACGAAGGTGTTGATATCGCCTTACGTGCTGTCACCTCTGCCATGGGCCGAGATTCGGCTTCAGGAAATGGGATCGATGTAGCTATTATTAATGACAAAGAATTCAAAATGCTTCCAGATGATGAAGTAAAAAAACGCTTACAGAAATTGGGAAAATAAACGATACGTGCTTCTGATAGGAAGTCCGATTCATTATAATTATTAATTAAAATGTTTTCAAAAAAGGTAGAACATGACCGTCGATGATGTTTTAAGCGAAATGAAAGGAAAGATTCGAACCTCGATACCTGCAAGTATCGACATTTCAGAGGTAGAGTTCGAAGGAGCACTTCTCGTTATTTACACGAAGACTCCAGATAAGTTTGCGAATAACAAGGATCTTGTGAAGAACCTTGCCAAGATGCTTCAGAAGCGTATTGTTGTTCGTCCTGATCCCTCTGTTCAAACTGATATTGATATTGCGGAAAAGAAGATCCGTGAGATTATCCCGCGGGAAGCAGAAATTACCAATATTTACTTTGCTCCTGATGTGGGGGAAGTCACGATTGAGGCGTTAAAACCTGGTGCAGCGATTGGAAAAGAAGGGCATCTCCTCAATGAGATTCGGCGCAAGATCAACTGGGCGCCTAGTATTGTGCGAGCTCCTCCTATTCAGTCGAAAACCGTGCAGGAAATCCGTGGGTACCTTCGCTCGATGAGCGATGAACGTAAAGACATCCTGCGTAAAATTGGAAAAAAGATACACCGTGGGACATCCACCGGTGAAAAATTCGTTCGCATGGTCGCTCTCGGTGGTTTCCGAGAGGTTGGACGTTCTTGCTCGATGCTGCACACGCAGGATAGTAAAGTGCTTATTGATTGCGGTATTGATGTTTCCTCGGATAACAACGGGTCACCCTATATTCATTTACCAGAAGTCCTTCCTTTAGAGAAACTCGATGCTGTCGTTATTACGCATGCCCATCTTGACCATTGCGGCCTAGTCCCATTATTGTTCAAGTATGGCTACCAGGGTCCGATTTACTGTACACCACCAACAAGAGACTTGATGACCCTACTGCAAATGGATTATATTAAGGTCGCAGCAGCAGATGCTAAGAAAGTCCCATATTCCTCTGAAAATATCCGCAGTGTGATTAAACACAGCATCGTGCTTGGGTATGGGGACACGACTGATATCACTCCTGATATTCGTTTGACATTCCATAATGCAGGGCATATCCTTGGTTCTTCGATTTGTCACTTCCACATTGGTGAAGGCTTATACAATATCGCATTCTCCGGTGATATTAAATACGAGCGCACCTGGTTGTTCAATCCTGCTGTGAACCATTTCCCTCGTGCTGAAACCTTGATTATCGAGTCTACCTATGGTGGACGGGATGATTTCCAACCCAGTCGAAAGGAAGCAACCGATCGACTCAAGGATATTATCAGAACCTCGATGAAGAAGAAAGGGAAAGTCCTGGTCCCTGTGTTTGCTGTCGGTCGTAGTCAGGAAGTCATGATTGTGTTGGAAAGCCTCGTGAAGATGAAAGAGATCCCAGAAGTAACGGTGTATCTTGATGGGATGATCTGGGAGGCGACCGCGATTCACACCGCGTACCCAGAGTATCTGAACAACAAACTACGAAGTCAAATCTTTCAACAAGGGGACAATCCGTTACTTTCAGAGATTTTCAAACGAGTCGACAGCCAAGAGATGCGAGAAAAAATTTTACAGGATAAAGACCCGTGTGTGGTCCTTGCCACCAGCGGTATGATGAACGGCGGGCCCGTCATGGAATACTTCAAGAACTGGGCAGGGGATGCGAAAAACACCCTTGTCTTCGTCGGGTATCAGGCAGAAGGAACCTTGGGTCGTCGCATACAACGGGGTTCCAAAGAAATCCCAATGAACATTGGTGGGAACATCGTGAACCTTGAAGTGAACATAAGCGTGGAAACCTGCGATGGTTTCTCCGGGCATAGTGACCGTCGGCAGCTCGTCGGTTTCATCAACAACATGTCACCTCGCCCTGAGCGCGTCGTCTTTGGGCATGGTGAGGAAACCAAATGCTTGGACCTCTCCTCAACGGTGCATAAAAAAATGAATATAAACACCGCTGCGCCCTTGAACCTCGAATCTATCAGATTCGTGTAAAAATTTTTTCTTTATAGAGTTCCGACTTGCTCGCAGACGTACAGATTGACTAATAGATGTTTCTGGCACATATCCAGAAGAACATCAGGGTTTCCTGGTGCGTAGCTGGTTCCTAGCTCAATGGTGTACGCAAGAACATTGTGACGCCCATATAACCAGTCATTGTCGTCTCCTAAGGTGGGATATAATTCAATAGATTGACCGAGCGTGTAGCCATTGATCGTGGTAATGTTATTACCAATGGACACAAAGACGGATTTATCTTTCGTTGGAAACGTTGTAAAGCCCCAGGGATACAAGACAAGTTCCCCAAAGGTATGATAACTAATGGAGATACGAAGTTCTCTGGTGGTAACAAAATCC